>BNJU01000215.1_pt1 | contig 242745 bp, 436 predicted proteins | sample 8539281 | NCBI WGS metagenome assembly BNJU01 (sample SAMD00202456, study PRJDB9452) | human saliva metagenome | isolation source: human saliva | place: Japan | reverse complement strand
ATCAAAAAGCCAAGCCTGTTTGGTGTTCACTATAGCCAGGCCGAGGCAGAATACCGATCCGCTGCTTCTTTTCCATCTTTATTAACATAATTTTGATAAGTGTCACTTGCATTTTGATAGCCACGAAAACCGCTATATTGATGACTGATAGGATAACCCTCACCTTGCATGGCAGCAATCAATTCCAGCAATTTTGCTTTTGCAGTAGGATTTTCACCGGGTTATAATCTGAAGATAATGGATACGTTTATGTTGCGATGACATTTCATCGTATTTTCCTTTACACTATAGTAAGAGACCATATAATGAACTTTTGCTCTTTGCTTGCTCAGAGGACATAGCTTTTGCAGACGTTGCTTTTTCTTCTTGTTTCGTTTCACATTCGTTTCTCTTTTCCCCACAAGCTGTCAAAAAGCAACAAACTCTTCTAACAATAAAATGCAATCTCATCTATCGCCTCATTTATAGAATTTACTAATTTTCATTATAGGCGTAGATATACTATCTGTCAATTCAAAAAGCATGCAATTGCATACTTTAATTTTATAGTTAATTATTTAGTACAACCACTTTACCAAATCCCGCTTTTGACTTTTCGATATAAGAATGGAGCTTGCAGGTTTGCTCTAACAAAAGATTCGTTGAGGGAGATACATTGATTTTTATAAGCATCAATATAGCTAAAAGTTCATCAATAGCTGCTGATGCATTTCTGAATAAAAACTAGTCAAATAACTATTGTTTCTTATTTCCGATTGGATCAAACTCCTCTACATACCATTTGCCACCCTAATTGACCAGTGTTACAGATAATTCCTGCACTGAATATGGTCAGATGAATTTTTAGAGTAGCCGGACCGACTAATTCGAGATTTTATCAAACTTTTCCTCAGTTTTGCAAAAACTCCTCTTTCATCTAAAATAATTTCATCAAAGCCTTGCTGTTGAAGCAAATCTTTTTAGCGAGAGACGAACTGAGACCAACTTCACTATCGATTCTGTGGGAATTGTGCTTTTACTAACTTTAAAAAGCTAACCCAACTACCACTCGTTGCAGCTCGGACTAAGATTGAGTCTCCTCTTTTATCTGCATATTTTTGAAGGAGCCAAAAAGCAGTATAGCAGGTCTCGGCATTGCTGCTAATTCCGCCAAGATAATTGACTGTCTCACGGATAAAATCTGCTCATTTGAAGTAATACATATTCAGCATAAGAACCGTCATACGCACGTCCCATTTCGCCCATAATGGAAAACAATTTTTGCCCTTCCTGCAAATCCCTCCTTGTCGTTTCCATACTTGTCCTACACATCAATTCCTAAAATACGAGGGAATTCAACAGTTGGAGATAAACCTTTCCGAGTAAAAATTTCTGAATGATTGATACCAAAACCTTTGATTTTTGACTAAGGTCCATCTTTTTACAGATGGGATAGCTCGTTCTTCTAGAACAAAATTTCTCTGGACCGCCTGGCTCATAAATCACCACTGACTTTCATTTTTGATTCGCAGAACTCTCTCCTTAACTTGCTAATTCTAGTAATTTTTGACAAAATCATTTTTGCAGGCTGCATTTTTATTTTCCTGCGGCGTGCCATATTGCTGAATTTCTCCCATATCTCAACACCAAGATTTTTAGTGCCTAATTTTTAGAGCCTCTGCTATATCATGCGTGATAAAAATAACGGTAATTCCTGTTTCTTCGTGCAAAGATTTCAACTCATGCTGCAGTTGATAGCGTAATAGCATCTACTGCTCCAAACGGCTCATCCATTAGCAAAATATTAGGAGTTGCAGCTAATGCACGTGCGATCCCCACTCGTTGAGCCTGTCCACCAGAAAGAGCAGACGGATAACGATTTTTCAAATCATTTTTCCAAGCCTCAGCATAGCTAATACTATCACGGTCAATGTCTATGACTTTTCTTTTGCAAATTTAAGACGTAAACAATATTTTTCAGCAACTGTCAAATGCGGAAAAAGCCCATTTCCTTTTGAATCAGAATAACCGATGTTTCGCTCAATTCAATCAAATCCGTGTCCTGCACATCTTGACCATTGATAAGATTCGCCCTGATTCAGCTGAGCCAGACCATTTATCATCTTTAACAATGTCGTTTTTGCCTGAGCCAGAAGTCCCCACAACTGTCAGAAAAGTGCCGTCTTCAATCTTTAGATTTAGATTTTTGATAATATCTTGATTCCATAAGATTTGCTAATTTTCTTTATATTCAATCATTTCTTCAAAATCCCTTTCTCTACAAGATAATCATGAGCGACTTTAGCCGGCTTTTTCTTTATCATTTTCTACTTTGTGGTTCAGTTCTGCCATTTTACTATCTGTTAAAATACCATCTAATTTTTGCCAATGCTTTTTCAGTTGTGGGTATTTTTAGAGTGGCTTCTCGAACAACTGTTCCTGCCCTGATAAGAAGGATAGATTTTTATCATCTTTCAAAACCACTAGATTGGCACCATGAAGCCGTCCATCTGTGGTAAAAATATCGATCGCATCAACTTTTCCGGATTTAATAGCCTGATATTTCAATCACTATCCATATCCACTTGAGATTTGAACTTCATACCATGGTGGATTGCAAACGTACAAAACCGTCTTCACGACCAAAGAAGTCATACTCCGCACCAAAAGTTAAATTAGACTTGGCTACAATCACTCAAAGGTTTTAATATTGTATTTTTCTGCTACATCCTTGCGAACGGCTAAGCCATATGTGTTATTAAAGCCAAATGTAGTTTGCCCATACAAGTTGATATTTCTTGTGAGTATTGACTTTCAAGCGTCTTAAATTGACTTTCATCATACAAGCCTGATTTTTGAGATAACTTCCCAGATTGTACCGGTGTATTCAGCATAAATATCAAATTCACCTTTAACCATTGCTGGATGAATATTTGAGGTACCACCACCAACACCTTTGGTCATTTTGACCTTCAGATTGGTGTATTCTTCAATAACTTGCTTTTGCATTTTCCCCTAAGATATAGTTTTCTGTCTGTGGCTTGGTCATAATTTTTGACCGTTCCACCCATTGGATTCATTTGGAAAAACGCTATTATTCCTGCTGTCAAAAAAGTTAGGAAACTTAAAACAACCAACCATTTTTTGGATACTTTTTTATGGTTTAAGATTGATTTTTCGACCAAAGAAAGGAGAAAAATCAAAGGCTAGTGCCAACAAAAGCTACTAAAACACTTCCGACTAAGGTCAAGGTTTGATTATTAGTGGTAATTCCACGATAGATTGCAACCCCCAGACCACCAGCACCAACGAAAAAGCAATCCCGGCTAGCGCAATGGTCATCGTCACCATATTGCGAAAACCCGCCATCATGACCGGAAAGGCAAGCGGCATTGCACTTTGGTTAAAATCTGCTTGCGAGTAGAACCCATTCCTTCTGCTGCTTCAACGAGAGCGGATCAACACCTGTAATCCTGTATAAGTGCTCCGTACCATGGGTAAAAGTGCATACAAAGGTTAAAGCTACAATTGCTGTTTTTGTTACCAATTCCTGTAATTGAAATCAAAAATCCCTAAAAAGGGCAAAAGAGGAATTGTATAAAGAATATTCACTATTCCGATAACGACACTAGCCCAGCTTTTTGAAACTGAGTGAAAATTCCAAGCCCAACTCCCAAAATTAAAGCAAAGCAAGATAGACAAGCCCGATATCCAGATATGATCCACACCAGACTAAATAGAAACTGCCATTGATTGGTAACTAATTTGATTAACTCGTTCATGCTTCATCCTTTCTTGGCTTGGTTAAATTTGCCGATACGCTCCAAATAAGTCTCAAATTCATCAATTTCTAGGTCAGAAAATCCGCTGTAAAAAGATTTCAATTATTTCCTTAGAAATCGCATTATACTCATCTTGCAGACCTTTGGCATAGCCGTCAAGCGAATCATCTTTTTGCGCTTATCTTTTCGTAAAGAATACCGTTCTACAAAGGTTCATGCTAATCATTCGATCAATCATTTTTCGTAAGAGTATTGAGTGTCGAAGCCTGTCTGCTCTTGATAATTCGGTTTGACTTTGACAATCTTTTTGCCAAAGCGCATGCAAAATGTGCCCCTGCTCTCCATTAAAGGCGTGAATTCCTCGTTCTAACAAAATGTGATTCATCAGTCGATTGGACAAACGATGAATTTTCTGATATAAAAACCCACCATTGATTACTTTTTACTCATTTTTCTTCTTTCTAAAATATACGATATAGAAGTTTATGATTATTCTATTATATAGAACCTTTTGTCAAAGATTTTGTTTTAAAAAGAAGCTGGAAAAATACCTAGCTTCTATTATTTATGCGTTATGCTTGCAAAGCGCAGCGGTTTGGAGAAATTCATTAGGCGCTTCCGTACTAATGAACCACTGATGAGCAACACAAAATCAAAAACTTTTAAATGATTAACTTTTGCTCACTCTATGAAATAATCTTTGTCCTGTTCCTTAAATCAGGGATTACGGTTTCTGCAAACCAAGGATTCTTGGCCAGCCAGATTTGATTTCGTGGAGATGGATGAACAAGTGGGAAATATTCTGGCAAATAATCTTGATAATGTTTTACCGTATCGGTTAACTTTACAGTTCCCTTTTGATGAAGATAATACTTCTGAGCATATTGGCCAATAAGAATAGTCAATTCGAGATCTGGTAACAATTCTAAAATCTGTTGATGCCATTTTTCAGCAAAACCCTTGCGAGGTGGCAAATCACCTGATTTTTCCATGCCCTGGAAAATAAAAGTCCATCGGAATCGCAGCAAAATATGTCAGAATGATAAAAGGTATCAGTCAACCCCATCCATTCACGCAAGCGATCACCACTCTTATCATTCCAATATAAACGTGTTTCCTGCGCTTTAATACCCGGAGCTTGACCAACATATTGATCCGCGCCGACTTAGGAGCTGCAAAAGCGGCTCAATTCCTCGCTCTGTATATACTTGATTTTTGTGGATCAACCATAATAGCTTTCTTAATGTCTTCAGCGTTTCCATTCCTTGCCTCTATTTTGATAATTTTTCTTTCATATAAATTTTCAAATCAGTTTGTCTCCGTCCTGTGATTGTCCGAAAAATCATCTGTCACAATGTCCAAGCAGCCTTGACTCCCAGCTTGTAGAGAAAGCCAGCACAACCCCAAATCCTTTGGGCATGATCATAAAGAGCAGCAAATTCCTCAACTGTCACCAGCTGGTAGTCAATTTCATAACCCGATATTTCAGACAAAAGATCAGCTAATTCTAGCATTGTATAGTTACGACCTTGAGTCAAAATGTATGTTTTTCGCTTGTAGAGCAGACGACATAGCTAGTTTGACAATAGCTACTGCACTATCTTCCCGCTCAAATAAAGCTCATTTTCGAATTTCCCATTGGATAAAAGTGACAGCCTTGCGCTCTATTAACTCAGGTAAGTAAGGCACCAATGGATCAGCATACATAGCATTTTTGATAATGCTGTAAGAAAATCCAGCCGACGCTAGACGAGTATTTGCATAAGCAAAGAAAGCTGCCATGTGAAATGGACTATTGACTTGATCAGCAAAAATCCAACAAAAGATAAAGTGCTTAACTCCAGCTCTTTCTGCTGCAACGACTGAATTTTCAAATTCTGGCACACTCACAATGCTTGGATGAGAAATACTTGGAATGTAAATCAAAACATCCGTTCCACGCCAAGCCTCGACCATAGAATCCACATCTAAATAATCAGCTGCTCTAACATCAATCCCTGCTGTTACATATTGACTTGCTTTTTGGGACTTCAGAACAGATAGCCAATTTCATTAGAATTTAAATGTTTTTGTGCTTCAGCAACAACCTTTTGCCCCAATTGACCTGTCGCACTCGTAATTGTGTAAATCATAATTGTTCTCTTTCTTTGAAAAGAAACTCAACTATTTCTAGCTGAGTTTACATGCTTTGTTGATTAATTCATAAATTGCTTCTGCATAAATAGCAGCAGCTCGGAACAGTCTTCTACATCTATAAATTCATTTGCTTGGTGCATGGTATCTGTATAGCCTGGGAACATGGCACCATAAGCAACACCAGCGTTTCAAGAGACGACCAAATGTTCCTCCACCAATGATTTGCTCATAACCTTTCAGCCCTGTTTGCTTTTTCATACACATCTAAAAGTGTCTTCACAAGCGGATCTTCCATTGGAACATAATGAGGAACATGCTCGTGCTCGGACAGTGTCCTTTTTCTACTGGCAATTTTTCCAACTCAGCTTTGATAATTTCTGGATGGTTCCTTGTGGATAACTGAAATTAAGGGCAATGGTGTTGTCGTTGCTTGCTTCATCGAAGCGGAAAACACCAGCATTCATAGAAAAGAGCACCCATTTTTTTCATCTATATAATCCACTTTCAGAGTTTTTCCTACATGGTCTTCTAAAAGAATGTTTCCAGCCACTTCAAGATAGTCTTTAGCAGAATCTGCAAAATCAAACTGGGTCAAGAATTTCGCCAGATAAGTCGCGCCATTGACACCGGATTGTGGAGATGCTCCGTGAGCAGATTTACCAATAATCATTACTGCCATTTGCCCATTTGATAATTCTTGGTATTCAAAGCGAAGTCCATGTTCTTTAGCAAATTCGTCCAATTTATCTACAAGATTTGGCATATTTCCTGATACTACTGCTGTTGCAGATTCAGGAACCATATTTTCACGAAGTCCGCCAGTAAAGCTATGCAAGCGCGCTAGCTCCGCTATTTTCCCCTGCAAAATGAAGATATTCAATGTACTTTCCTTTTCACCATTGATAATCGGAAATTCTGCATCTGGCGAAAAACCAAAATCTGGCTCTGGAAGACCAACATGTTTGAAATAATAGTCCATATCAGCCCAACCAGATTCTTCATCTGTACCAACTACAAAACGAACTTTCTTGAGACGTCGACAAACCTAATTCTTTGATGATTTTCAGTCCATAATAGCAAAGCCATCGTTGGCCCTTTTGTCATCACTCGCACCACGCGCATAGAGTTTTCCATCTTTAATTGTTGGTGTATAAGGATCTGTATCCCAACCGCTTCCAGCCGGTACCACATCCATGTGCGCAAAAATTCCAAGAACTTCAGCTCCTTCGCCATATTCAAAATGCCCTGCATAATTGTCCACATTCTTCGTTGAATAACCATCAGCGCGGCTAATTCTAAGAATTTTTTTCCAAAAGCCTTAACAGGTCCAGGCCCAAAAGGATGTTCTTTATCTGCTTTTCGTGTCATCTCGCTCGGAATTAATTTCCAAAAGGCTAAACAAGTCAGCCAACAGAGCATCGCGACGTTTTTCAACTTCTGCTTTAAAATCAATCGTCATAAAATCAGATTCCTTTCTATCAACGTTTTTCAATAATCTCATCCACTGGCAAACGATAACTTGGATCCAGTTTATCGTCTGTGTAACCAACGGTAATTAAAAGTTCTGGACGGAAGCGTTCATCAATATCTAGCACTTGATTGACTTTTCGACTTATCAAATCCAAGGATAACATTGGAACCAATTCCTTGGTCAGTCAATGCTAAAACAAGATTCATTGCCACCAAACCAGCATTTAAAGCCAAATAATCGCTTTTTGCTGCTCAGAATAATGCCCATATTCAACCGGTAAATTTTGCATATAATATTGCAACAATTCATCGGACATATTATTGACCCCAGCCACACGAGCAATTTTCCGAGCGCGTTTAACTAAGTCTGTATCTGTAAAAAGAGCAATCGTCACAGGTGCTTCTGTGATTTGGTCTTTGTTTGCACCGAAAAGCAATCTCAGCCAACTCTGCATTTTCTCACGCACAACTACAAATTTCCAAAGGCTGGCTATTATGAGCACTTGGCGCTAAAGTTGCAATTTCAATCGCCGTCCGCACATCTTTCGGATCAACTGCTTTATCATAGAAATGCTTCGTTGCATGACGCTTTTTATTTAATTCAAGAAATTTCATAGGACTTTCCTTTTCTTATTATACTAATTCCATTTTACCATAAATTGGAAGAGCTTGCAGAGGTTTTTTTCACGAGAAATAGTCTGATGAACTTGCTTCCTAAAAATCTAGGAGTTGGTTATCTTTTATCTGTAGATTTGCTCAATTTCTCCTGCACGGCCTCTGCCACTTTTCGCGGTACACCCACTTCGACAATTTCATCAACACTAGCTTTCTTGATATTGGCCAAAGATTTAAAATGTCCATCAGATTTTTGCTTGCGTTTAGGCCCCAGTCCTTCAATGCCATCTAGTTGTGATGAGGAATTCTTAGACCGGAGCTGGCGATGGAAGGTAATGGCAAAAGCGGTGAACTTCATCTTGAATACGTTGGAGGAGGAAAAATTCCTGCGAATTGCGAGATAACTCAACCATTTTCAAAGGATCGCCAAAGAGTAATTCATGCGTCTGGTGCTTGTCGTTCTTTTGCAAAACCAGCGATAGGAATATCTAACCTAATTGATTTTTGAATGACGTCTTTAGCAATATTGACTTGCCCTGACCACCATCAATGACAATCAGATCAGGCGGTATTAAACCATCTCGCATAACCCGACTGTAACGGCGCTTAATCACTTCTCGCATACTAGCATAGTCATCAGGACCGACAACTGTCTTAATTTTTATACTTGCGATAATCCCTTTTGCTGGGCTTCCCATTGACAAAAGACCACCATAGCTGAAACAGGACTAGTTCCATATATTGGAATTATCAAACGACTCAATCCGAACTGGAGTGGGGAATATTGAGAGCCGGCCTAGATTTTCAATTGCTCCTTGCGTTTTTCAACAGATTTCTCTAATAAGTCAAACTTCTGCTGTAAACTAACTTGAGCATTCTTAATTGCCAGATTGACCAGCTGTTTCTTTTTCTCCTCGTTGAGGCTTGAGAATTTTTGTATCCACCACAGCTCGTACTGATTCCTCGTCAATCTCAGATGGAATCAAAATTTCATTGGGAATCAGATGAGATTTTTCCTGATAAAAATTGACCAATATAGGGTCAGAAAATCCTCATCGGGATCATTGTAATAAGGAAACATATTCACATCTCGTTTAATGAGTTTTTCCTTGACGGACAAAGAAAAACCTGCACACATCCATCCTTTGTCCACATAATAGCCAAAAGACATCCCGATTCTGCAAATCTCTTGCCATCACTCGTTGCTTAGTGCGAAGCGTCACAATACTGAAGTAAGTCGCGGTACTCAGCCGCTTTTTCAAATTCCATCTTTTCAGCAGCACTAGTCATTTTTCCTTTCAATTCATCAATAATCTTATTATCATGACCTTTAAGAAATCTGCTACTTCCTGAGCCATATTTTTGAAAAATGCTGCTCATTATGGCAAATAGTATGAGCTCGGCACTGTCCGATATGGTAGTAGAAACAAACCTTCTCAGGCGGATTGGTGCATTTGCGAAAAGGGAAAAATTCGATCTAGCAAGCGCTTTAATTTCATTCGCAGCACCTACATCAGGATAAGGGCCGAAATACCAACCACCGTCTTTTCTTGACCTGACGCGTAATAATAAGTCGTGATATATCTCATTGGTGATTTTGATAAAAAGGGTAGGACTTATCATCTTTGAGCATGATGTTGTACTTAGGCTGATTTTTCCTTGATTAGATTGATTTCAAGCAGCAAGGCTTCAATGTTAGACTCCGTGACAATAAACTCAAAATCCTCAATCTCAGACACCAGTGCTTCGTTTTAGTATCATGACTCCCACGAAAAATAAGAGCGCACCCGGTTACGCAGATTCTCGGCTTTTCCGACTAGATGATCGTGCCATTTTTATCTTTATGAATATAGCAACCTGGACTGGTCGGCATTAATTCTAATTTTGATTTAATCAAGTTATTCATAATTATCATTATAGCAAAAATGAGCAAAAAGGGAGTAAAAAGGAACACAGAAAGTCTACATGATTTGCAATATAGAAAGAGGACAACAACGCCCTCTTTCAATAATTGAGATTCAATTGTCTTAATTGACCATGGTCTCCGTTTCAATATTATTCAAAATCAAGATATTCTTTTTCAAGTTCAAGAACTTCTTCCATCGTTGCACATTCTGTAAGAGCACGTTGAGCAAGTTCTTGCATCTTCTTCGTATCCAATTTCTTCATCCAAAGCTACGTGTACGAAGAACAGATGTTGCACTCATTGAGAACTCATCCAGACCGATACCAACTAGAAGTGGAACAGCAGTTTGGTCACCTGCCATTTCACTACACATACCAGCCCACTTGCCTTCAGCGTGAGCAGCTTTGACCACTCGATCTACTAAGCGAAGGATAGATGGGTTATACGGTTGGTAAAGATAGGAAACTTGTTCGTTCATACGGTCAGCAGCCATTGTGTATTGAATCAAGTCATTGGTACCAATTGAGAAGAAGTCAACTTCTTTTTGCAAATTGGTCAGCAAGCATGCTGCTGCTGAATTTCAATCATGATACCAACTTGAATATTGTCCGCAACTGCCACACCTTCTGCAAGCAATTTAGCTTTTTTCTTCTTCCAAAAATGCCTTTTTGCTGCACGGAATTCAGTCAACAAAGCAACCATTGGGAACATGATACGCAATTGTCCATGCACAGATGCACGCAACAGTGCACGTAATTGTGTGCGGAACATTGCATTGCCTGTTTCAGAAATAGAAATACGAAAGACACGGAATCAAGGAACGGATTCATTTCTTTTGGTAAATCAAAGTAAGGAAGTTCTTTGTCGCCACCGATGTCCATTGTACGGACAACAACTGGTTTGCCATTCATTCTTCCAAAAACAGCCTTATAAGCTTCATACTGCTCATCTTCTGTTGGGAAATCTTGCGAATCCATATAAAGAAACTCAGTATGGTAGCCCGACAGCTTCTGCACCATTTGCATTCACACCTTCAACATCTTTAGGTGTACCGATGTTTGCAGCCAGTTCAAAATGTTTTCCGTCAGCTGTTACTGTTTCAGCATCTTTCAGTAAATCCCATTCAGCCTTTTGTTTTGGCATAAGCCTCACCAGCTGCTTTGAAATCTGCAATTTGTTTTTCGGTTGGATTGATAATCACTTCCCAGTGATACCATTTGCAGCAATCACATCACCGTCTTTTACTAATTCGGTAATGTTATTTGTTCCAAGAACCGCAGCAATTTCAAGAGTACGAGCCATAATAGCTGAGTGACTTGTACGTCCACCAATGTTGGTTACAAAAGCTTTAACAAAGTTTTTATCTAATTGAGCGGTATCAGAAGGAGTCAAGTCATGGGCAATCACAACTACTTCTTCATTAATCATAGCAGGGTTTGGCAAGCGTACACCAAGCAAGTGAGCCAACACACGTTTGGTCACGTCACGAATATCAGCTGCACGTTCTTGCATATATGGATTATCTTCCATATTTTCAAAGAGAGTGATGAACATGTCTGTTACTTCTTTCAGACCTGCTTCGGCATTCACTTTTTTTGCACGAATTGTTTCTTTAATCTCACCAATCATTTCTGGGTCAGAAAGTACCATTAAGTGAGCATCAAATACTTGAGCTGCTTCTTCTCCAAGGCTTTCTACTGCTTTCTCACGGATAACAGAAAGCTCGTTCTGTGAAGCTTCAAGAGCTACATCCAAACGAGCCTCTTCTGCATTTGTATCTTCGACTGAAGCAGTCTCAAATGATAAATCCGGTTGAACAAGTAGATATGCCTTAGCAACAGCAACACCATCAGATGCTGCAATTCCTTTTAGCATTTCTGTCATGTTAAGCCAATCCTTCTTTTGTCATTGTTTCTGCGATTGCTACAATTGCATCATCAGCGTCTGCACCTTCTGCAGTAATTGTTACATCAGCCCTTGACCAACACCAAGGCTCATAACACCCATGATTGATTTGAGGTTTACTGATTTACCTTTTGTATTCAAGAGTAATATCTGAAGCAAATTTGCTAGCAGTTTGAACTAACAAAAGTTGCTGGACGTGTGAATACCTGTTTCTGCCACAATGTGGAAATCTTTAGAAGCCATAGTTTGACTCTCCTTTAATGTAATCTTTTTGGGGTCTCATGTGATAACCCTTACAATTCTAAATTATAACATCTTTGTAAAATTTTTCAAGAATTTTATGTGTATTCAGCAAGTCTTTTTATGAGAATTACTGAAATTTCATTAAAGCAGATTTTCACTGTCCAATTGATTGACACATTTTTAATCCATTGTTCCCTAAGGAAAGCTTAGTCTAACGAAGCCCAAAACAGGAGTTCGTTCTATCTTTTTCTCTTTCCAAGAAAACACTATATCTAGTATCATGGTATTTAAAACCCCAAAACAAAACACAATATTTAGAACATAACAGTTGACAAAATTCCCTGCTTTGGATATACTAATTCTATACTGAATTTAAAGAAATTAGGAGTTCATTATGTAACTATTTACTCAAAAACAATTGCGTGCAGTGCAAAATGACAAAACGCTTCTTAGACACTAACCATGTGGAATATCGTGAAATCAATTTGGACGAACAGCCTGAATACATCGATCATGTGAAAAGCTTAGGCTTTAATGCTGCTCCAGTCGTTCAAACTCCAACGGAAGCATTTTTCCGGTTTTCAACCTGGTAAATTAAAAATTATCATAATTTGCTGACATGTACATAATGAGAGAAATGGTTAAAACTGCGATAACTAGACAAGACCTTCTCCGTTCACTTTTTATACTCGAAGAGTACCTTTTCATGAAAAACTTTGTTTTCTTCGTTCACTCACCTCAACACTTTTTCAAAACTGTTGAGTAACTTTGAGAGTGAGACTACGAACTAAAATTTTCAATTTTTAGTTCTTGCCCGCCCTCTTTCTTTTTGCCAAATATCAAACCCTAACATTTTAGAAAAGGAACACTATGGGACTCAAACAATTAGAAGATGTGACGTATTTCCGTCTCAATAATGAAAATCAACCGTCCAATTAACGGACAGATTATGCTTCACAAAGATAAGGAAGCCTTGGAAGCATTCTTTAAAGAAAATGTTGAACCAAATATGAAAAACTTCTCTTCTATCACAGAAAAAATTCACTATTTTAATCCAAGAAAACTATCTAGAAAAAGAATTCATCCAGCTTTATTCACCTGAATACATTGAAGATCTAGCCGCCTTCATTCGTGATCAAAGATTTTCATTTTAAATCTTTCATGGCAGCTTATAAATTCTACAATCAATACGCTCTCAAAACAAATGACGGTGAATATTACCTGAAAGCATGGAAGACCGCGTTCTTTTTCAACGCGCTCTATTTTTGCCAATGGTGATGAAGCAATTGCCAAAGATATTGCCAATGAAATCATTCACCAACGGTATCAGCCTGCCACTCCAAGTTTCTTGAATGCCGGACGTGCTGGGCGTGGTGAATTAGTTTCTTGTTTCTTGATTCAAGTCACTGATGATATGAATTCAATCGGTCGTTCTATCAATTCAGCTCTGCAATTGTCTCGGATTGGTGGTGGTGTTGGGGATTTCCCTCAGCAATCTTCGAGAAGCTGGCGCTCCTATCAAGGGTTATGAAGGAGCTGCTTCTGGTGTGGTACCAGTAATGAAACTCTTTGAAGACAGCTTTTCATACTCTAATCAATTAGGTCAACGTCAAGGAGCTGGTGTTGTTTATCTTAATGTCTTTCACCCAGATATTATTGCTTTTCTTTCAACCAAGAAAGAGAATGCTGATGAAAAAGTGCGAGTAAAAACTCTTTCTTTAGGCGTTGTCATTCCAGATAAATTTTATGAATTGGCTCGGAAGAACGAAGATATGTATCTCTTTAGCCCTTATTCTATCGAACGGGAATATGGCGTTCCATTTGCCTACATTGACATTACCGAAAAATATGACGAATTGGTTGCCAATCCTAAGATTAATAAAACGAAGATTAAAGCTCGTGATTTAGAAACTGAAATTTCCAAGTTGCAGCAGGAATCTGGCTATCCTTATGTAGTTAATATTGACACCGCTAATCGTGCAAAATCCAGTAGACGGCAAGATTATCATGAGCAATCTCTGCTCCGAAATCCTGCAAGTCCAAGAACCAAGTCTCTTGAATGACGCTCAAGAATTCGTTCGTTTAGGAACAGATGTTTCTTGCAATCTTGGCTCTACCAATGTGGTCAATATGATGACTTCACCAGATTTCGGTAAGTCTATCCGTACCATGACGCGTGCGCTGACATTTATTACAGATAGTTCTCACATCAGCTGTTCCAACTATTGATCATGGCAACAGCTTAGCTCACACTTTTGGGCTAGGGTGCCGTAGGGCTTGCACAGTTATTTGGCTCAACAATTGATTGAATACGGTTCAGTTGAATCTGTTGAGTTTACCAGCATTTACTTTATGCTCATGAATTATTGGACACTTGTTGAGTCAACAATATTGCCCGCGAGCGTGGGGGTGGTTTTCCATAACTTTGAAAAAGTCTGATTATGCAAATGGTTCATACTTTGACAAATATGTGACTGGTGAATTTGTACCGAAATCTGACCGAGTTAAAAAACTCTTTGAAAATATCTTTATCCCTTCTGCTAAAGACTGGTCAGACTTGAGAGACAAGGTCATGACAGACGGTCTTTATCACCAAAATCGCTTAGCTGTTGCACCAAATGGCTCTATCAGCTATATCAACGATGTATCTGCTTCTATCCACCCAATTACACAACGCATCGAAGAACGCCAAGAAAAAGAAAATTGGAAAAATCTACTATCCAGCAGCAGGACTGTCAACTGAGACTATTCCATACTATACTAGCGCTACGACATGGATATGCGTAGGGTCATTGATGCTCTGCAGCAGCGACTGAGCACGTGGATCAAGGATTATCTCTGACCCTCTTTATGCGTAGCGACATTCCACAGGGACTCTACAGAATGGAAAAACTGAAAGCAAACAAACCGCGCGATCTGATCTATCCTGCGCAACTACGCCTTTAACAAGGGAATCAAATCGATCTATTATGTCCGTACCTTTACAGATGACGGCGGCGAAGTTGGAGCCAACCAGTGTGAGAGTTGTGTGATTTAAACATGAAGAATACGAAACAAAAATCCATCAATTTTTGCAAATATCTCTTTATAATTGATAGTTTAATTATAGATATTTGTTTTCTTATTTTTATAATATTGTCACTATCTTAACCCTCAAAAAGCACAGAAATAAATTTCATTACTTTTACAACTTTCTTACTAATTTTTATATATATAATTTTTGAAAATTGTATCGATTAAGACTAAGAACATTTTTATCAAGATTTTTACCTATATCATATTGGCAACTACTTACTGCAGTCCATTTCTTAATAAAGATGACAGAATTCAATTCCAAACTGCCTTTAACCAGTCAAATACTTATGCTAACGCACATTCATTGGAATATCATCTGTTGATAAAGTATATGATACCTATAAAAATTGGAGGATTAATCTGCTGAAAACCTACTACAAAGCCATTAACTGGAATGCCATCGAAAGATGTCATTGACAAATCTACTTGGGAAAAACTAACCGAGCAATTCTGGCTCGACACACGAATCCCTCTTTCCAACGATTTAGATGATTGGAGAAAATTATCAGCTAAAGAAAAAGACCTTGTTGGTAAAGTCTTTGGCGGGCTGACACTTCTTGATACCATGCAATCTCAATCTGGTGTGGAAAGCTATTCGAGGAGATATTCGCACGCCTCATGAAGAAGCTGTGCTAAACAATATCCAATTCATGGAGTCTGTTCATGCTAAGTCCTATTCATCTATTTTTTCGACTCTTAACACAAAATCAGAAATTGACGAAATCTTTGAATGGACCAATACTAATCCTTATTTACAAAAGAAAAGCTGAGATCATCAATGAGATTTTACCTCAATGGAAATGCACTCCAAAAAAGTCGCTTCAACTTTCCTTGAAACCTTTCTTTTCTACTCTGGTTTTCACACCCTCTTTACTATCTTGGGAATAACAAATTAGCCAATGTCGCTGAAATCATCAAATTGATTATCCGTGACGAATCCGTTCACGGTACTTATATCGGCTACAAGTTTCAACTTGGTTTCAACGAATTGTCAGAAGAAGAACAAGAAACATTCCGAGAATGGATGTACGACCTGCTATACACCCTCTACGAAAATGAAGAACTCTATACAAAAACACTCTATGACGCCATAGGATGGACAGATGAAGTTATGACGTTCTTGCGCTACAATGCTAATAAGGCGCTCATGAATCTCGGACAAGATCCACTTTTCCCTGACACAGCTGACGATGTCAATCCGATTATCATGAATGGTATCTCAACTGGAACTTCTAACCACGATTTCTTTTCTCAAGTTGGAAATGGTTATCTTCTTGGTGAAGTTGAAGCCATGCAAGATGACGATTACAATTATGGATTATAAAACACCTGCTCATTAAAATAACATTTGATAACATAAAAACACGAATGAGGTAACACCAGCAAATAGCTGGAACCAAAATTCCATTCGTGTTTTTATTGTAATGATGCACTATTTTTGAGATCACTATTGAAACATCGCAATCAGCATGATTATAGCTGCTGGTGTATTGTTTAAGATATGTACAGCGATTGAATCTTTCAGATTTCCTCGACGGGCAAAAGGCAATATAAAAGCACTAATCCCATGGCAAAATAAAGTGGAAACTCTGCCCATTTTGAGATATGAGGAAGGGCAAAAATGATAGATGTTATGATGGCTGCTGGTATTTTTTGACCTTTCTCAAAGAAAAAGATTGTCGCAAAACCGCGGAATACTAATTCTTCAATCACCGGAGCTATCACTACAAGAGTTACTACATATAACAAAGCAAAAAGATATGATTAACAGACATAATTTTTCCTAGACTTTTAAAAGCACTATCGTTACTGGTCGTACTTTTGCCCTGTTAAAGGATATTTAGATAAGTTCCTAAAACCGCTACTACTCTTGCCGCTAAAAAAGAACAACAATGCTTTTTCCAAAAATCTCCCCATGAAAAAGGCAAGCTCTTCACGTCATCAGAAACATGTGTCTGGTATCTCCTCCATAAAAGTGCGGATGGCAAAAAACATGAGCACAAGGTAGGCTAACACCAGTAAAAATTTCTATATATATCGATAGATTTTGTCCTTTTGCTAGAACAACATAGGAATGCCATTGATGACCATGACTAAGACAATCAGTCCCAATAATTTTAAAATTCCAAGTCCAAGATGGGCTATTTTTCATTAAATGCTCCTCGTATAACTAGTTATGTTTCATAAGATTGGGACAGAACTTATCTTGAAAAATTTAGTTCGTAGTTCCTCCTCAGAGACTGCTCAACAGTCTCCCTAACTGTTGAGGCGGTGGATAAAAACAGAGTTTTCGTCAAAGTGTTCTTTCTAGCTGAAAAACGAACAGATTTGAGACTTGCTTCTGCAAGCCCTATCCGCTACCTCAAAGCAATGCTTTGAGCAATCACCTACTGCGCTATTCGCTTATCACTAAATGAGATAGAGGTAGAGATACTTTTTGACCAGCCTTTATTTAAAAGTATTTCTTTATCATAGAAATATTTACTACATTGATGTAAAGACGGATAAATACTACAATTGCAATAGGAAGGTATTGAATTTCACGTAATAGAAGCGAAATAGTAAACAGGAGGATGTAGAACGCTGGCAAAATGAACTGATTTAACTGAAAAAGAATCTTAAAAGCTCTGCTCATACTGTGCTTCTTTTCTGCTTCATCATAGGTCTTCATCAAGGCTAAAATATCTTCAGGAAATGTAACGATTGGCAATTTAAAATGCCGAACCTGCTCAATTGTCTTTTTAGAGATAATATTGTCCATATAGGATAAAAAGCAAAGTGCTACATAAGGAAATAAACTGCCTATAATCAAAACACTATTTTTAGTAATGAATACATTAAATGATGTTAGTATATCAAAAATCGTCAAGATTGTCACAACTTCTAATAAAATAGTACCATATTCCAAATTTTTTGAACATCTTCTGATAAAAGTTGTTCATTTAATTCATCTCCATTTGTTAATTCTGACTGCCTTTGAATTGTCCGACTAGACTGTAGTAAATAAATTGTCATGCAGAATAAAAAGCAGATTGAGCACACGAATAATCCACCCGAAAAGTATACTATTTAAAAAGTTGGAAAATGAAATTTCCTAACCAACTACTTGCTACAAAAATTCTAGCAAAACACTCACTACTAGTAAACCGCTAATTTTCATCCATTTTTATCGCTATTCTCCTTTAGATAAAATACATTTTCACGTTTTCATAAAAATATGTGCAATCTTCAAAGCAATGATAACAGACGGAGCATACTCTCCCGCTCAATCAAACTGACGGTTTGTCGAGAAACTCCTGCTTTTCTGGCTGGTTCTGTTTGATTGATCCTATCTCTTGCTCGAAGTTCCTTGAGCCGATTTCTCAACTTCATATGCTCCTCTCCTTTCATCTCTATTGTAACTCATTCGTGTCATTTTGACAATCATTGTTGTCAAAAAATAATATTATCATTGTCAATTTTAATAGTAGAAATTTGTCCAATTCATATAAAAATCCCCCAAAAGTTAGTTTTGTACTAACTTTGAGGGAATCCTTCAACATAATGTTGATTTGTTTGCTTCACTATTCATTATTCTTTTTGAACGTTTTGCTAAGATGAAGATGACAACTCCTAAAAATGACAATTCCTACTAAACCAAGGAAGGTTACTTTTTCACCAGTTGACGGAAGGAAGCCTCGTTTATTTTGTTTTTGGCGCTTCTTTAACAACTTTTGTAATTTTACTTTGTAAGTGAGAAGTGTTTGTTTTTAAAGCTAATCGTTTGATCTTTGTTGAGAACAAAATCAAATTTTTCTGCTTGCTTGCCGTCTTTCATAGCATAAACAGAATCCACCGTAGCACCTTGCTTCACTGGTACTGTCACTACTGTTGAACTGACTTGTGATACTGCTTCACCTTTTGGATTGGTCAAGGTAATATCATAGCTGTCTGCATTTTCTTCAATCGTCTTTTTAACTGCTAATTTGAGATTAGCTTTTACTAAATCCGCATTTTGCAAGCGAACCCCCGTGGCTGTATCCACTAAGGTATCAGAAGTTTCGCTTGGTTTAGGTTTTTCAGTATCCGATGAACTAGATGTAGACGTTTCATTTGTACTTGACGAAGATTGAGATTGAGATGTAGACGAAGTGGAAGATGTGGTTGAAGATGACTCACTTGTACTTGAAGATGGTTCTGAGCTAGAGCTTGGTGGCGTTTGCTCATTTTTAATCTTTTTCTTCCATTTCAGCTTCTAGAACTTTCATTTCTTTAAGGACTTCCTCTGCGCGCTATACTAGATGCAGTCACTTCTTCTGACGAAGCTCCTCCTGCAGCTGCATATTGTTCATCTAATTTGGCTTGTTCTTCAATCAATCGCGCTTCCAGTGCTTTCCATTTTTTTCTTGAATGCTGTGCCAAATAATTTTTGGTGTTTGGCCGCCATATCGTAAATGTGAGATGCAACCCTAATACCACGAATTTTTGTCGTACTTCGTTGTATCAACTTGGTAAGCTGAATACGTATTGGTAATATTTCCATAGTATGGCAAGTATGGTGCAAATCGAGGACTACCGACAGAAAGCCACATTGTGCCACCACCCATGCTAGCAGGGATATTATCTTTCAATTGGAAAATATGGGCTTCCATTACATTTGGATTGCCAAGAGGATATTTGTAGACTGGATCTACTTTTTCCACGCTGAGGAATGCCCTTCCCGTCCAATTCCATTTGGTCAAGGGGCTTAAATTGCGTACCTTCAAAACGGTTCCGCTGCATCCGCATCACATCTGCAACGCTGATTTTTTATTGCTAGATTGCAACAAATCAAAATATTTATCATCATAATTGACTGGTGCGTCTGGGTTCAAAGCCTTAATACCAGCCCAGCCCGTGAACGATCAGCTTCTACCATTGGCGGATTGTAAGATTGGGAAATATAGAACTTGCCATTGATTTCCTTGTAAGAATTTGCATCTCGTGCTACTTTTTCCACATTTTCTGAAGCAATGACATTTTTCCTTATCATTAAAATCAACACTTCTAAGAAGAAGGTGTTAGGGAAAATACTATATTTGTCGTCTGGATATTTAATGGCAACATATTGATGACCAGATAAGATTTCCATGTACCAGACACCTGTCTTATCTGCAATTGTCACAATGTTTCCTTCAGCAGCACCTTGTTTTTTTGACAATCTGCAATGAGCTCCACACCTACGAGCTGTTTTTACATGTGGCAAGACAACCGTTGTCATAATGGATTCTGCTAGCCCTTTTTCTACATAAGGATCAACTTTCTGGATAGCTTTATTCGCCTTAGCTGATACTGTAGCAGAAATGAAACTCCATGCTCATTGAAGCCTACTTCATCAAAAATACCTTCTTTGGGTGTAACGTCCGAAACAGAAGTATATTTATAGCTATGTGCGGGTAATTGCCATTCAAAAGCCATTGGTTTCATCAATCAGCTTTTCTCCCGCTTGATTGTCCTTGGCTGGATGAACTTTAAAGACTTTGTTATGATTAGGGCTCCAAATCCTCTGTACGACCATACAAAGTCGAACCATCTGCTGTCAAGTTCTTCCCAACAATAAAACCTGTACAGGCTTCTACTGCTTGAAAAGGAAAGAGAATGAGACAGATAGCAGAATTGTTAAACGAAAAAAATTAATTTTTTTCATATATTTCTCCTTTTATGCTTGCATGTTGAATACATCAACTTTTAAGAGTGAGCATCACTCTTATCACCTTTTTAAAACCGTATACCTTAAATTTAGTATACTATTTTAAATCTATTTTAGCAAGCGCTTTCATGTAAGTTTCGTGTGTTTTGGTTCCTATATCTTAAAATTCATAGTAAAAACCAGAAAAATCATTCCTGGAATTTTTGTTCATATCGTAAAATTTCTTGCAGTATTTCTTGATAATCAGCTGTCTCTAAATGATACATTAACTCTTCTGGAGTGTAGGAATTTTTTTCTCAAAAAGAAATCGCTCAGCACTTCTAATCCTAAAGCATTCAAAACGGTTTGAAAAAATTCTACATAGCAAATCCAATGGCTGTAATAACATTCTTGTCTTTACAACAGGCTGATGGAGGAAAGTTCCTTTTTCCAAAAAGAAAAATACTCTACTAATTCCATATACAGACCACCTGTGTAATACCGGCTTCTCAACAAATCTGCTTTCCCTAAAAACATAGGAGATGAGAAATAGCCGCTACTATCGTCCGCTTTGTGTCTACCCTTTTCCAAAAAGAAATTAGTCTGGAATCATAAAAGGCTAACAAATGGCTCTAGCGTGCCTGGCAATATGATGCAATCATACTTTTCATTTTGCACTTCTTTAAAAGTAAAATCTGAATAACTTTGCAATCCTTCTTCACTCGTATAGACTTTCTTTTTCTGAAGCAAGATAATCCAAAAGATTGTCCAAAAAGAAAGACAAAGTGTTGATATCAAAGTTGTGATTTCCTGCAATGAACATGCTGGATACAGCAAAACTGCTATTTTCACAGATGCTCCTTCTCGAAAGGTGAGGCATACCTCTTCTACAAGATTTTTATTTCCTATGTTTATCAGGATCCCAAACGAAACTTGCGATGAAACTGAAAGCAAATGTTAGTAAGCCAACAACAATTGACAGTAACAGAGCGATCAAACGGGGAGCAGCAATAATATATTTGGATTTTTCACTTCAAGAGATGCTACTTCTGCATCTAAACGATCAAATTCTGTCTGAATACGACGGGCAACTCTTCCACACCTCATCATTCATCTTTTGATGTCTGAAATATCAATAGGTTGTCCAAAATCCATGTCTACACGTTCGCCTTTTGCCAAACCCTTTTCAAACTCATCGGTCCCTACATAAACAACTGGAAGAATGCGTACCTTTGCCATTTTAGCAATCAGTGCAACGCCCCCTTTTACATCTGTCGAATGCCGACTTCCACTTGGAAACATAATCAAAGACCGATTGCTTGATTTCAACATCTTGACAGGGGTATTTAATAGCAGATGCTCCTGGATTCTCACGGTCAATCGGAAATGCACCACATGCGAATCCACCAACCGAAGACGCGATTTGTAAACAATTCTTGCCATAAAGATAAATTGCTTGGGTCTTGTTGCAAAAGCCATGTAAACAGGATCCCACCAAGTACGGTGTGGAGCCACTAAAATATAATTTTTCCTCTTGGTCTGGAATAGTTCTCCAAATGATGGTATTGAGCATTACCATTTAAAGCCCATAAAATCAACATCACCAATCTTCTTAAATATCTATAAAAACATAGACTCTCCCTTCTTATCCTTTTTCATTATACCTTATCCAATGACCACTCGCAAACTTTTTCGTCATAAAAGTGTCGCAGCCGAATGGATTCTATTAGAAATTTTACTAAAAATGGTATGATTAACCTCATGAACATGAAAGAATTTTACGGGATTAACCCACCAACAAGTCCGATTGCTCAAGGACTTACCAATGATTTTACAGCCAATACGAGTACCAGCACCTGGCAAATCATCAAGCGCAATGTTTTTACGCTATTTAATGCACTAAATTTTGCAATTGCTCTGGCGCTTGTTGCTGTGCAAGCATGGAGCAACTTGGTTTTCTTTTGCTGTTATCTGTTTCAATGCTCTCTCTGGTATCGTGACAGAATTGCGAGCTAAACACATGGTCGACAAACTGAATCTTTTAAACAAAAGAAAAGATAACGGTCATTCGCGATGGTAAATCTAGTCAAATCAATCCAGAAGACTTAGTCTTGGATGACTGTATTCAACTGGCTGCGGGAGAGCAGATTCCAAGTGACGCAACTGTTTTTAGACGGTTTTGCAGAAGTGAACGAAGCCATGTTGACAGGTGAAAGTGACCTTGTTCAAAAGGAGATTGAGAGCAATTGCTCTCAGGAAGTTTTCTTGCCAGCGGGCGTGTTATTGCCAAAATCACTCATGTAGGCTCTGATAATTATGCTTCTAAACTGATGCTAGAGGCTAAGACTGTCAAACCAATCAATTCTCGTATCATGAAATCCATGGACAGGATTGCAGGTTTTACAGGAAAAATCATTATTCCTTTCGGAATTGCGCTCTTTCTAGAAGCTCTCTTTGTAAAACATTTACCTGTCAAAGACTCAGTTGTCAATACCTCAACGGCTCTTCTGGGAATGCTACCAAAAGGAATTGCTCTTTTAACGATTACTTCTCTTTTAACAGCTGTCATCAAGCTGGGCTTACGAAAAGTCCTCGTACAAGAAATGTACTCCGTTGAAACATTGGCCCGTGTTGATATGCTCTGTCTTGATAAGACAGGTACCATTACACAAGGGAAAATGCACGTTGAAACCTTCAGCCCACTCACAGAAGATTTTTCAGAACAAGCAATCTCTGACATTCTTAGTGCTTATATCACTGCAAGCGATGACAATAATCCAACTGCCCAAAGCCATTCTGCAAGCAATTTACTACTCCGACTGACTATCAAACAAGTAATATGATTCCATTTTCGAGTGACCGTAAATGGGGAGCTATGGAAATGTCGGACTTAGGTACTGTCTTTCTCGGTGCGCCTGAAATGCTCTTTCATGAAGAAATTGAGCTAGCACAGGAAGCTCAAAAGCGTGGTTCGCGTGTGCTCGCTTTTAGCTATTAGTCCTGAACGCATTGACCATAAACACATTCACTTACCAAGTAGCATTCAACCCATTGCCATTTTAGAAATCACAGATCCGATTCGTGACGGAGCAGCTGATACTTTGGAATACTTACGCTCACAAGAAGTGGGCTTAAAAATCATCTCAGGTGACAATCCAATTACTGTATCAAACATTGCTGCAAAAGCTGGTTTTTCAAATTACCAAAGTTATGTTGACTGTTCAAAAGTAACGGATCAAGAATTGATTGAGTTGACAGAAAAGACAGCTATCTTTGGTCGCGTTTCTCCTCATCAAAAGAAACTTATCATTCAAACCCTGAAAAAAGCAGGGCATACCACAGCAATGACTGGTGACGGAGTCAATGATATTCTAGCCTTACGGGAAGCAGACTGCTCCATTGCCATGGCTGAAGGGATCCTGCAACACGACAAGTTTCAATCTGGTGTTGCTTAATTCTGATTTTAACGATGTACCTGAAATTCTCTTTGAAGGACGCCGTGTTGTTAATAACATCGCCCGCATTGCACCAATTTTCCTCATTAAAACAACTTATTCGTTCATTTTGACAATCATTTGTATTTCCAGTATCTTACTGGGTCGACAGAATGGCTCTTGGTCTTTCCATTTATCCCCATTCAAATCACCTGATCGACCAATTTGTTGAAGGTTTACCACCTTTTTGTCCTCACCTTTGAGCGCAATATCAAACCAGTCGAACCCGACTTTCTTAAAAAGCTATCTTTGTAGGCTCTACCGAGCGGTTTAATGGTCGTCTTTAGCGTTTTGTTGTCAATATTTTCGGTGAGCTGCATGGCTGGTCACAGGTGGAAATCTCAACTCTACTTTATTATTTATTAGGCTCTATCGGATTTCTATCTGTTGTCCAGAGCCTGCCTTCCGCTCAATCTCTGGCGGATTCTACTTATCCTCTGGTCGCTCATTGGCTTCTTCGGAACAGCCATTATCCTGCAAAAGTACATTGAAATCGCTACTCTAACCAGCAATAGTTTCCCAATCTATATCATTTTGATGATTTTATTTACAATTACTTTTATTGTCGTGACACACATACAGAACAAACGGGAGCAAAGTTTATAAATCTTAAGAATAATACCTATAAGCAGTAAGAAAAACCGTACATTTTTGTCTTACTACTTATTTTTGTTGCTTCTTTTCCTCTACATCATGATATAATAAGGATATATGGCAGAAATTCTTTTTAAAAGACGGTGAGCAGAGTCAATCAGCTCTTTTCTACTGACGTCAAAATTATCCAAAATCGAGAGGTCTTTAGCTATTCAGTAGATAGCGTGCTCCTCTCCCGCTTTCCAAACTTACCTAAGCGTGGTCTTATCGTGGACCTCTGTGCCGGAAATGGTGCTGTTGGACTTTTTGCAAGCACGCACTGAAAGCCCAAATCATTGCTGTTGAGATTCAAGAACGTCTCGCAGATATGGCTCACGCTCTATTGAGCTAAATAATCTAACCAGCCAAATGCAGGTCATTCAAGATGATTTGAAATATCTCACCAGATATATCAGTGGTAGCAAAGTAGACATGATCCTCTGCAATCCGCCTTATTTTAAAGTAGATGAACATTCTAATCTTAATGCAAGCCGACATTGTTGCTTGCACGTCATGAAATTGCGACAAATTTGGAAGAAATCTGTCAAATTTCTCAACGGGTTTTAAAATCAAACGGACGTTTAACAATGGTCCATCGTCCTGAACGCTTCCTTTGATATTATTGAGACCATGACAGCTCACAATTTAGCTCCGAAACGCATTCAGTTTGTCTACCCAAAAGCAAATCGAAAAAGCCAATATGCTTCTCATTGAAGCTATCAAAGACGGCTCTCGCGACGGACTAAAAAAATCTACCACCACTTTTCATTCACAATCAAGATGGCAGTTATACTCCAGAAATTCACGAAATTTATTATGGAAAATAAAGCCTTTATGTATGTCCTTGAATGTGCTGACGGTTCTCTACACAGGTTCACGACCGATATCAAAAACGACTTCATATACACAATGCTGGAAAGGGTGCCAAATACACACGTGCACGATTACCCGTTACGCTTTTTGTACCAAGAAGAATTCCTGATAAACCTTCTGCCATGTCAGCTGAAGCCCTCTTTAAAGAAAAACACGACAACAAAAATTAGAATATATTGCAGATAAGAAAAAGTAGAAAGTTTTATTGCTTTCTACTTTTTTGCAATGATTTACTTAATACTTTGCTTAGAGAGAACAGCAACAAATACACTTAGAAAAACAACGCCAATACCAGCTAGATATGACATGCTAGTACCGGTACTTGGTAATAGTTCATTGGATTTAGCTAATTTTTCGTCGCTTGTAGTAGGCAAAGTTTCTTTGGTTTTAGTTATTTGAGAGGTCTCTTCGTTTTTATTAGACAAATCAGAATCTGTCAATCCAGCATGAGAGTTTCCTCCTTTTTGTTCTTTGTTATTAGAATTTTCCTTTATTTTTACCATCTTCATGCTGAACAGTAGAAGAAGACTGGTTTTCTAGTGGTACAAGTGCTTGAATGGCAGTCTGTAAAGCTTCGCTTTTCTGCATTAACTTCTGCTTTGTGTTGTATCATTTTTGTAAAACAGCCTGCACCTCTTCTACTTGAACTTTCAATTTAGTAAGCGAATCTTTTTGTATAATGTGTACCTTTTGTCAATTTTTCTTTTGCAGCAGAAATTGCTGTTGCCAAATCTGTTTTATCCACATCTTCTTTGGTTAAAAGCAAATCGTCAATCGTCCCCCAAGAACCTTTATTTGCTTTCACAGTCACTCCCAATGTCACCTCTGTCTCTTTTTGTTAGTGTAAAGTTCAATTTCGCTGTCTGCCAATTTGACCAACCAGCTAGTTTGACTTTTTCACTTTGAACATTTACTGCCTCAGCACGAGCAAAAAGCATAAATATCTTCTGAAAGCATTTGTATCACCACCCTTGAATTTGAGCAGAAAATTGATAAGTTCCTGCTGGAAGTGTTACCTTTCTTTCAACGCCAGTTGTATAATCGCTTGTGCCATTGTAGAAATTCATGGCATACTTGCCTGTTTTAGGCGTGTCTTGTCTACGCTTGATAAAAGCTGACTATGATGCTGGACGCCATCAAGTTCGCATTGATATGCTAATAAATTATGTTAAAGGGTAGGAGGAAAAATTATGAAAAATCGCTCGGCTGTGACCATATCGTAACAGATACAAAAATGAAAAATTTCTGAACATTTAAAAGACCTCGGTCATGAAGTCATTGATGTTGGAACCTATGACTTTCACCGGACTCATTACCCAATCTTTGGTCGTCTGATTGCAGAAGATGTTGTTTCAGGAAAAGCTGATCTTGGAATTGCCCTTTGTGGTACAGGAGTCGGTATCTCTGCTTCTGCTGACAAAGTTCCCGTACTCGTGTAGCTCTCTGTTGGTGACGTTCTAACCGCACGCTATGCAAAGAAAGAACTCAATGCAAATATCATCGCTTTTGGTGGACGTATTCTTGGTCAAAATCTTATTCACAATATCGTTGATGTCTTTCTTGAAACAGAGTATGAACCAACAGAAGCCAACAAACAATTGATTGAAAAATCGATAATAGCATTGAAGTTAATCCTGAAATCGCTAAAAATGACCATATTTTCGATGAAGAAAATGCTAAATGGGCTCGCGGTGAATACCACGACTAAAAACTCAATACTCAGAAAAACAGGCTCAGTCTAATATGGACGAAGCCTGTTTTTTAATAGGATGTGTCAATACCGCACGAAAGATACGAAAACAAAAATCACCTGCTCCTCTATGAATAGGTGATTAAAATAATAACTATAAAACATTTGTATATGATTTATACTTTTCTTTGACCTTTGGTGAGATATGATCATCTGTGATTACTGCATCCAAATCATCCAACTGATAGAAACAATAGAAGGAATAGCTGTCAAATTTGCTATTATCTGCCACAATGTACTTTTCAATCGCATTGTTCAAGATAATGGCATTGCCATTTCCTTCTTCTTCATTAGCAGTCGTGACATTATGACCGTCAATTCATGACACCAATAAATCTTTAGAAACTTTGATTTCTTTCAATAATTTATTAGCAAATTGTCCGACAAACGTTTGTGTCTTTCACCCGATAACGACCGCCAATCAGGATAATATCACATTGGGATTATCTTTTAATTTTTTTCAAAAATAGAAAAGCGAATTTGTCACAATACTCACACTTTTTATCAGCCAAATAATCTCAATAAAATCCGTCGTTGTTCCCTGAACCGATAAAACTGTATCACCAGAAAAATCAAATTGGCACATTTTTTTGAGCAATTGTTCGTTTTTTTCTTCAATATTTAACATCGTTTTTTAGTATGGGAGGCTTCATTCAAGCCATTTTTTTACTTTTTGTGAGCTCCTCCATGAACACGAGTCAACAAACCTTGCTTTTCCAAGTCAATCAAATCACGACGTATCGTCATATCTGTTACATCTAGTAACTCTTTTTAATTTCTTGACAGAAACCACTCCTTGCTGATCCAATTCTTGGAGAATCACTCTATGCCGTCCTTCTTTCATTTTGTCTCCTTTCTAGTTTTATATAATTTTATTCCTCAAATATATTATACAACAATTTATTCATTTTGAAAAATTAAAAACAATGTATTTTTGTAAAATATTGTTTGACTTTGTTTTATTTATATTCTATAACTAAACTATACAAAAACAAAAAGGAGTCTGAAGATGACAACAAAACAAAAAATTAAAAACGTTTATGTGATAAAAACGGAATTATCGGCGCTTTGGCTATTGACCAACGAGGGGCTTTGCGTCGTATGCTTGGTGAAGATACTCCAGTTGAACAATTGGAAACCTTTAAAGTGCTAGTTTCGAAACACTTAACAAAATACGCTTCTTCTATCTTTCTTGATCCAGAATTAGGTTGGAAAGCGGCGGAGCTCGCGATAAAAACGCTGGATTATTAGTTGCCTATGAAAAAACAGGTTATGACAAAAACTATTTCCGGTCGCTATCCTGACCTCGTCGAAAATGTCTCCGTCCAACGCCTCAAAGCAAACGGTGCTGATGCTGTGAAAGTCTTACTCTATATAGATATTGACGAAGCTAGAGCAGTCAATGACATCAAAGAAGCCTTTATCGAACGGATTGCTTCTGAATGTAAAGCAGAAGACATGCCATTTTCCCTTGAGTTGGTTTCTTATGATGCCAAGGTGACAGATGAAAAGGAATATGCCAAACTCAAACCTCGCAAAGTCATTGAAGCAATGAGCTTTTACTCACAAGAACGATTTGGCGTAGATGTTCTCAAAGTTGAAGTTCCAGTCAATATGAAATATGTTGAAGGATTCGCAGAAAATGAAGTTCTTTACACCAAAGAAGAAGCTGCTGCCTTCTACAAAGAACAAAGTGATGCAACTTCTCTTCCATTTATTTTCTTATCTGCTGGAGTATCCGCACAGCTTTTCAAGATACACTTCGCTTTGCTAAGGAATCGGATCAACTTTCAACGGTGTCCTTTGCGGTCGTGCAACTGGGCTGGTGCTACCAAAGCATACCAAGAAGGTGGCGAAGCTGCTACAATTAAATGGCTTGAAACAATAGGTAAACAAAATATTGTTGAATTAGATGCCGTTCTCCAAGAGATTGCTACGCCTATTGTATTTAAATAACTGTATCTCCTTATAAAAACATAAAAAGACGAATCGCTATTCGCCTTTTTATTATTGTATAATTACTTATCACCTTTATTACGGATGACAAATCCTGTTTTCTTCTCACTTGAAGTATTGCGAGGGTTTTTGTGGTCTTTGCGGTAACGCTTTTCTTTGTCAAAAGCAATCGTGGCGACCACTCTTTTTGTAATTGTCATGCCCATTAGTACGGTCACGCCGATCATTACTACGACGTCTATTTTTGCTGTTACGATTGCCTTTATTAGCTCCCGGAACATACTTAAATGGTAATGGCTTTTCACGCGATTTCTACTTCTGGTAGAGTGTCTGGATCTTGTACGGTTAAGGTCAATATATAAAAGCCAATTCTTCCGGTGTAAATTCAGTTGCCAACTTGCGAGCATCTTTGCCAAACTTTTCAAATTGGTTGCGAATGTTTTCATCCGCAAAATCTCGCTCAATCTTTTTAAGTGCAACTTTTTTCTTAGCTTGAAAAGGCTTCTTCTGCAGTGCTGGTTTCATGCCTTTCATACGTTTTTGGTCAAACTTTCAATGATTTGAAGATAACCCATTTCATTTGGTGCAACAAATGTAATGGACTGACCAGATTTTCCAGCACGACCTGTCCGCCCAATACGGTGTACATAACTTTCTGGGTCTTGTGGAATGTCATAATTGTAAACATGTGTAACACCAGAAATATCCAAACCACGCGCAGCAACGTCTGTCGCAACAAGAACATCTAAATTTCCGTTTTTAAAGTCGCGAAGAACACGGAGACGTTTTCCTTGGTCTAAATCACCATGGATCCCTCTGCGCGGAAACCACGGATTTTAAGCCCACGAGTCAATTCATCAACTCGGCGTTTGGTACGCCCAAAAACGATAGAAAGTTCTGGTTGTTCCACATCCATTAGACGTGTCATGGTATCAAATTTTTCATTTTCTTTTACACGGATATAATATTGATCCACCAGTTCTGTTGTCAATTCTTTTGCTGCAATTTTGACATGTGTTGGCTCTTTCATAAACTTCACGCCAATCCGCTTGATAGCATCTGGCATAGTAGCTGAAAAGAGAAGGGTCTGACGCTCTTCCGGCACGCGTGAGATGATTGCTTCAATGTCTTCTAAGAAACCCATATTGAGCATTTCATCCGCTTCGTCTAAAATAAGCGTTTCTACATGATTGAGTTTCAGTGCTTTGCGCTTAATGAGGTCTAATAAACGTCCTGGAGTTCCAACAACAATGTGCGCGCCTGAACGGAGAGCCTTGATTTGCTTTTTCAATGCTAGATCCACCATAAACAGAGCGAACTTTCACTCCTTTACTTCGACCAAAGCGGAAGAGTTCCTCTTGACTTTGGACAGCCAATTCACGAGTTGGTGCAATGACTAAAGCCTGAACAACAGGATTTTCTGTGTTAATTTTTTTCAAGAGTCGGAAAACCAAAAGCGGCTGTCTTTCCTGTACCAGTCTGAGCTTGTCCAATCACATCTTTTCCTGCCATAGCAAGTGGGATTGTTTGTTCTTGGATTGACTGGCTTCCACAAAGCCTGCTTTGTCAATTTCTGCTAGCAATTCAGCAGACAAATGTAATTCATTAAATTTCAATTTTTTTCTTCTTTCTAAAAAGGCAGTGCAAGCCACCTTATAAAAACATAGTTATTTGCAACTTATCTAGTATAACACAAAGAATGATAAAAAGATAGGTTTTATTTTTACTTCCACGCCGTACGCATGAAGAAAAAATGCATGTAACCCTTTTTCTCGGAATACATGCATTTTTCAAAAGTTTTTCAAACAGATTTACCAATTAAAACTAAAATACATTCATTTTGAATGAATTATAGCATAAATTATACTTAAAAAGTGATATTTATCGTGAAAAACACGCTAATTGAAAACGATAATTTCTTCATGCACTGGCGTATTTTACTTTTTATTAGCTAACCATTTTCAAAGCTTTGGTCAATACAATCCAAAGAATAAGACTGATAACAACATATAAATCCAAGCATTTTTTTATCATTAGACAATGGAAGTAGCACATTCATGCCAAAGAATCCCGTAATAACTGCAAGAACTGCTAAAAGGACTGAAATGATTGTTAAAAACGGTCAAATTATCATTCAGATTGTTGTTCAAAAAATATTGTTGTAAGAACCTGACAATTGACTGAGAACTGAGAAATCAAGTCTGTCATTGCTACTAATTGGCGAGCTTCAATCATGACATCGTCAAACTGCTCTTTTTCAATCTCATCTAAATGGCGATAAATTGCATGTCCTTTAATGTGCTCTAACAGCATGCGATTTTGCTTTGCAGCTGCTACCAAATAGACTATGGAAGTTTCTAAGTCTGCTAAAAGCAAAGAGATTTTTCTTAGTGGTCGTTTTGTGCAATAACTGATTAATATGATCCTTTGTCTCATCCATTTTTCAATTACAGGATAATAAGAATTGCACACTAATTCTAAACTAGCAAATAGAAATTTGTACACTGTCACAGGTTCATGATGTTCAATATAGTTTTTCATCATATCTACGACATAAGTATTTGCTCGATTGCTGACTGTTAAGAGTTTATCTTTCTGTACAATAAAGGTCATAGGAATAGTTTCATAATAGTCCTTATCCTTTTTAAGTTTAATACGTTGAAAAATAAAAACGACTGTTCCTGTTTACGATTGTAATCCATGTGTGCTCGTTCATTTTTATCTAGCGCGTACTCAATCGTTTCTTCATCAATATTGTATTCCTTATAAGAATCTGGATGTTGACTTAAAATATCTGCATCTAAGTTTATCCAAGACATTCCATTTTTCAACTTTTTCAATAAACACCCTTTTCCCCTTTCTTGACTTTTAAATAATCTAAAGGATTGAGAAAACGCTCAATCCTTCATCAATCGTTATTGTACTTCTTTATCTAATGCTTGATATGCTAACAAACGAACTCACTTAACCCAGTTCTGTTTCAAAAATCATTATGATAAAACTCCAACAATAGCATAGTTTTTTTATGTGAATCACTTCGTTAATATGCCGTGGCAAGTCTCACGTCTTTTTTAATTGAGTTTGAACTAAATCCTCTGAAGATAGATAAAGCTTCCTATTTTTCCTAGCGTTACGACACGGAGTCGAACAATTCGATCGATAATTGTTCGACGCAGTTAGTAAAGGCAGTTAGCTAATCCCTCTACAGTGGCTGGCGTCCAACAATTAGGAACCTTCAGTTACTAGTCATTGGCAACGTCTTACTTTTCTCTAACTGAGTTCGAGCTAAATCCTCGGAAAATAGATAAATCCTCCTAGAAGCAATCGCTTCTTCGTCAGATTTCCTAATTTTCTGTCGGATTTTTAACGCTCTCACATCTTCTCTTCCAACTTGACATCTGGATATTTATCAGTAAACCAGCGCAAGGCAAAGTCATTTTCAAAGAGAAAGACAGACTGGTCAAAGCGGTCCTTGGCTAAAATATTGCGGCTGGAGGACACTACGCTCGTCCAGATCATCTGGTGAAATCCAACGGACCGTCTTTTTGCCCATGGGTGTCATGATTACTTCGGCATTGTATTCATTTTCCATGCGGTGCTTAAAGACTTCAAACTGAAGCTGACCGACAGCTCCCAACATGTACTCACCAGTCTGGTAGTTTGTGTAGAGCTGGATGGCTCCTTCTTGGACCAGCTGCTCAATTCCCTTGTGGAAGGATTTTTGCTTCATGACATTTTTAGCTGTAACCTTCATGAAAAATTTCTGGGGTAAAGTTGGCAGGGGGCTCAAACTCAAACTTATTTTTACCAACTGTCAAAGTATCGCCGACTTGGTAGGTGCCGGTATCGTAAACCCCAATGATATCACCGGCCACCGCATTTTCTACATTTTCACGTGATTCTGCCATAAACTGGGTGACATTTGAGAGTTTGACATTTTTTTTGATACGGGTCAGATTTACACTCATACCGCGCTCAAATTCGCCCGATACGATGCGGACAAAAAGCAATGCGATCACGGTGTCTTGGATCCATATTGGCTTGGATTTTTAAAGACAAATCCTGAAAAATCCTTATCCAGCGGACTGATTTCCTGATTATCTGTGGTTTTGTGTCCATGAGGCTCTGGTGCAAACTCCAAGAAAGTGTCAGAAAGTCTGCACTCCAAAGTTAGTTAGGGCTGAACCAAAGAAGACAGGGGTTAATTTCCCCATTAAAAATAGCTTCCTGTGAAAATTCATTTCCCGCTTCCTGTAGGAGTTCAATATCCTCTAAAACCTGAGCATAAAATGGATTGTTGCCAAATATTTTTCTCCTTCTTCGATGCTGGCAAAGCGCTCATCATCTTTACAGAGCTCCAGTCGCTGATTGTGCAAATCATAGAGACCTTCAAAGATTTCCCCATCCCAATTGGCCAATTCATCGGATAACTGGCAATGCCAAGCACTTCTTCTAGTTCTTCCAGCAAATCAAGGGGTTCACGTCCGTCGCGGTCCAGTTTGATTGATAAACGTAAAGACTGGGATATTGCGGTGTTTGACAACCTCAAAAGAGCTTTTTAGTCTGGGCTTCAATCCCTTTGGCAGAGTCCACCACCATGACTGCTGCATCCACAGCCATGAGGGTACGGTAGGTATCTTCTGAAAAATCTTCGTGCCCTGGTGTATCAAGAATATTGACCCGTTTTCCAGCATAGTCAAACTGCATGACAGAAGAGGTCACTGAAATCCCCCGCTGTTTCTCTAATATCCATCCAGTCAGATTTGGCAAAGTTCCCGGTCTTCTTACCCTTGACCGTACCTGCTTCACGAATCTCGCCTCCAAAGTAGAGCAACTGCTCTGTAATCGTGGTCTTCCCTGCATCCGGGTGAGAGATAATCGCAAAAAGTTCGGCGTTTTTAATTTCGTCTTGAATCGTCATTTTGTCCTCTTTTTCTTTTTTTGATTAGTATTTTTATCTCTATATCACAAACTCTTACTACATTGGTCTCTCCTTAACTCTTTCAACCTACCTATTATAGCGGATTTAAAGAATTTTTCAATTGCTTAGAACATATAAAGAAGCTGGGGCAAAAGACTCAGCTTCCTTTGTTTGTATAGTCATAATTATAAGACGCAGTGGTTTGGAAGCTCTATTGACTTTAGTCAATGTAGAGCTTCCATGACTAGATTGATTAGGCACTTTAGTGCCAATCAATCACCGCTGAGTGGACTCTAATGCGTTGATAAATCAACCTTTACAGCTCTACTCAACCATGCGGAGGTGGGACGATGAAATCAAGTTTTCTGCGAAACTACCGACTTCTATCCCACTCCTCTATTTCTTGATATAAGAGACTACATTTTTAGAATCTTACAATCACACTAGCAAAGAGAAAAATTACTAATATCACGATTAAAACCAGTAAATAGATAATCCGTTGTTTCCTCATTTTGAAGTTCTTCTTTTTCTTCTGCCGTCATGGAAAAACAGCCTTGTTTCGGTTTAATTGAGTAAAAATCAAGCTTCTCCCCGTTGACCGCCAGCTGCCAAAACTCCCAGAACTTAGGATGTTTCATCCCACGAACAACAGCGTCTAATTCAACTAGTTTAAACAATTGATACACAAACAGCCCATTTGTTACGACGAGTAAAACCAATCAAGGTCAATATATACCAAGTCATGATAGAACCTCCTATATTTTACGAATAATCTGCACTAAAATATAACCTGTGATCAACTATCAGAGCCACTGCCAACAAGGTCAGCAGGTAACTCTTAGAGATTGGAATGATAAAAATAAAGAAAAGGAAACAAAAAGACAAATATTACATATAAAGGCCAATAAAATCTTTTGGTTGCTCTTTACAACATTTGTCGAATCTTCTAAAGTGCTGAATCATGCGCTCATCTCCTTTCAGCAATTCATCCAAACTAACCTGGTACAAATCACTTAATTGTAAAACATATAAAATATCCGGATAAAATTTTTCTGTTTCCCAATTTGAAATGGTCTGTCTAGATACATTTAATTTTTCTGAGACATTTTCCTGTGTCAAGCCACTCATCTGACGTGCTTTCTTTAATTTTTCCCAATTTCCATTATCTCACTCCTATCGTTCTACTTTTTATTTTACTATTTTTCGTTTATAAAATCTAGCAAAAATTTTTACATTGAGAAAAACAATAAAAATCCTGCCAACATATTGATATGTACCCTCTTTACTGACACCCAGTAAGGAGGGTATTTTCATAGTTACAGTCATGAGTATAAGTTAGAGTGTATTGAGCTATACAGAAAAGGAATATGGCCTGAAACACCAGAAGGAATAAAAACATCAAACTTTCATCTAATGGTTCGATACTGGGTCTCGTATCGAAGAACAAAATGGACCAGATGCATTCAAAGCACTTAGGTAATAACAAAGTGTGGACCCCTGAAGGAAATATGAATTAGTTGCTAAAGTATTAGCAGGACAATCCAACAAGTCAGTTGCTGTTTCTGCAGGTATAAATAATGGAATGCTATATACCTGGGTTCTGCAAATACAAAGAATTAGGGTTACAATGGTCTTGAATAAAAAAAGAAAGGTCGCAAGAGTAAGAACCTGTTATGAAAAAAGAAACGATTAAGCCCAAGCCTTTAACTGAACTCAGAACGTGAAGAGTTAATCAGACTAAGAGAAGAAATTGCGGCAATGAAAGCGGAGATTGAGTAGTAAAAAGGATCGCCTTTGAGGCAAGAAAGATGGGCTGCGCAACTCAAGGCGAAAAAGCAGCAATCATCAAAGCGCTCAGAGAAGAAGGATACCAATTAAAGCACTCTACTAAAAAGGTTTAATATGCCTAAATCAACTTACTACTACGAAAATCAGTAAAGTTGATACTCGTAGACTTTAGAAATATTAAGCTCACTGAAGGAAATCAAGAAAATATTTAGCCAGCATAAAGGTAGATATGGTGAGAAGAGTGTATAGAGAGCTCTTAAGACGTGGAAATTCTGTCAATCATAAAAGAGTACAACGTATCATGCATTCACTTGGATTGCGTACAAAAGACCTAAAGAAAAGTATCATCATTCAAGGTGAAGTAGGTAAAGTAGCACAAACATAATAGATAGAGACTTTTAGCAACAGCACCACTTTCAGAAGTGGACAACTGATGTATCTCAGTTTAACTTTTTCATGGGGAAAGTGTTACCTTTCTCCGATAATTGATATGTACACAAATGAAGTTATTTCATATGACTTGTCGATGAGTCCAAACCCTAAATCAAGAGAATGCTAGAGATGGCGTTTAAAAGTTCAAATCACTACTAGGATTAATATATATTCAGATCAGCGATGGCAATATCAACATATCTACTATCGTCAGGAACTAAAAACAGAGGAATTATCCAATCAATGTCTAGACGTGTACTGCATAGATAATTGCATTATGGAAACATTCTTTGGACGTCTAAAGAATGAAATGTACTACAGCTACGAGAAAGAATATGAATCATTTGAGAGCTTTTCAAAAGCACTAGATGAATAGCATGTTATTACAACAATGAAAGAATACAAGGAAAAACAAAATGGATGCCACCTGTAATGTACAGGATAGCATCCATGTGTTCCACTTAGTTCATAACATGTGTCCAGGATTCTGGGTAACATATCAAAGACGCTGACGGCACCAGTCAAAAATGGCAACGGATCGGCCTGAACCAGCATGATTACCTCTTAAAAATCCCTCCATTATAAGGTAAGGCCATCTATGCTATCATTTCCACCCAGGATATTTTAAAACCCTGCAAAGCTCAATATCGGGAAAAAGGACGCTTAGCCATCGATCGCCCTAACCAGGTCCATGCGTCAGATTCCGTCATTCAAGCCGACAGCAATCAAACCCATCTGCCTTTTGATCTTTATGTGATGGTCGATTACGGGGATGTTTTCCGTACAAATATCGTTCTAGAAACTCTACTCTCCTTGGTTCCTTTGATCATCGCTGTTCTCTCCACCGTTCTTATCCTTTATATTCGTCAGCGGATGATCCAGCCGATGAAACGACTCACCCAGCGGCTTTCTCAGCTGGATGCTGCTTCAACTAAGCTCGACGTGATCGAAGACCGGATCTTAGAGATCGATCAGGCCAATCACGAGCTCAATCAGGTGCTGATCCACATGAAAGACCTCCAAATTCGAGCCTACCACGCGCAACTCAACCTTAAAAAAGTCGAACTCAATTACCTCAAAAATCAAGTCCGACCTCATTTTTACCTCAACATGCTTTCCATGATTCACAGCATGCTCCAAACCAAGGACTATCAGGAAATCGAGGAGTTGACCAAGGTGACTTCCATTACTTGCGTCACCTCTTTCAAGCCAACCAAAGATTTTAATCGCTTAGCAGATGAAATCCAGCATATCCGAAATTACCCTAGAAATCCAGAAAATCCGCTATGGGGACAACATCCACTTTTACCTAGACTGATCCTGGTCTGAAAGATGCGGCCATTCCACCTCTGCTTCTAAAAACCTTCGTGAGAAATGCCATCAAACACGGCTTTTTCTTTTCCAAGATTCCTTCCATATCCAGCTTTCCATTCATGAAGAAGCAAACCAACACCTGCCATTTCCCTCCTGGATAATGGTCCTGGTTTTAGCTCGGCTATCTTACAAGATCTCAGCAGATAAAAATCCTAGTCACAGAAGATGGCCACCACATTGGATTTGACCAATGCACGAGAGCGACTGGATCTCTATCAAGATCACTACACGCTTCAATTCTCAAATGGATCCCTAAGGAGGGGCCCACATCCAACTGAGCCTCGCCTTTTATGAACCCTACAAAGGAGACACACATGAATATCCTACTCGTTGACGATGATCGTTTTATCATTAAAGCCCTTGAGGAAACCATTCATTTGGAAGCCTTGGGCATTGAGCAGGTATATACCGCCTCCAGCCTGAGCCAAGCCTAAGCCATCATTCAAAACCACCCAATCGCCCTCATGATCAGTGATATCGAGATGCCACAAGGCAGTGGGCTAGATCTCTAGCCTGGGTTCGGTCAGAAAAATATGACATTCAAACGATCTTCCTCACCAATTATGCTGATTTCAATTATGCTCAAAAAGCCATTGAACTCCAAAAATTTTGAATACTACCTCAAACCGATTGACCCTGACCACTTGAGAATTTATCATTCAAAAAGCCCTCAATAAGATCAAGCGCCACAAGAGTGTGGCCCAATTAGCCCAGCAAGGACAAAAAGAAGCTGAATTTTGGCATGACTACTTGCGAAAACCGCGTCCATCTCAAGCAGAACTGTCCTTCAAGAAGTGACAAAACGGGGCTATAGCCCCAACCCACATGAAGACTACTTATTAGTCCTCATCACTTCCACTTAGTTGAAGAAGACTTTCACCCCAGCGTCCCTTCTTGGCGCTTGCAGCCCGCCATTGTATCAAGGATCTCTCCCTAGATTTCCTGTCCACTACTGCGCTCTCAGTAAAATCGAAAACCATACCGATCGCTATCTCTGCCTCTTCAAAAAGAATCAGACCGCAGAGTGTGCAGACTTCCTAAAAGGCCATCCAGCAGAAGATCCAGCGAGACATAGACCGATCCACTCATCCTTCTCTACTCAGATACGATTTCGTGAGACGCTCTTGATGAAGGCTCTGCAACTCTGCCAATACAGTGACGAACATATCTTCCATTGGAGACAGCATCCACTCTATGCTTTCTTTGGGTCCAGGACTTCAAAAGCCTGCTCACCGAACATCGCTCACTTTTTACAAATCAACTAGAGACGGAACAACTCCTCCAAATCATCCATAGCTTAGAGACTCAAGATCGCATCCCGCTCCCAGCTCTGGAGTGAACTCCAGCTAGACTGGACTCAGCAAATTGGGATTTATCTGGACAAGAACGGAATTCTCGCTCACAAGTTATTTCAAAACAAACACCATCAATTTCTCTTCGAACGGCGTTTTCATGCCATCGAAGCTTTTGAGCCCTATATCGGAGAGTACTGGAGATCTGCTCGCCATTATGTGATCGATCAGAACACCAATCCAATCTTACCCAGCGGATCACTGACTCACATCGACCACCATTACAAGGAGGATATCAGTCGCACCAAGCTAGCAGAGATTGTTTTTCTTAGTCCAGATCATCTAGCACGGATTTTAGCGCGATACGGGCAATACTCTGATGAAATACATCATCTGATAAACGAATGGCCGCCGCAAAAGAAATGCTCTCACAAAGCAATACCCCTATTTATCAAGTCGCCCTCCAGGTGGGCCACGACAACTACTCCCTACTTTACAAAGGCCTTTAAACAAAAGTCGGTCTCCTCCCCAGGAGATTACCGCAAACAATGCCAAGAGGTCTTTTAAACAAGAAAAAGATCATGAACGCGCTGGAACTGCTCTCACCCAAATGCAAAAACTAGAAGCTACTAATAATCTCATCAAGGTCATCAAGCGAAATGCTTTTTGACTTCCGGAACTTTGACAACTTCAAAACTAGAATTCTCATCGCTTTGAACATCATCATGACCACCCGTCAAACGGGTGGTTTTGTACCAGAGCTATAAGCCCAGATAACTAGCCAGCGCCTAAAGACGCTGGCTTTCACTTTGTTCAAGCCTTGTGCATTTGACTCGTCACAAACCTCTCAAAAGAGGCATACGTACTACTTGCCACCATCCCTAAAGGGATCTTTCATATTCTTTTACACTCAACTTATCTAAAGCAATATCTTTTCGCTCTTGTTCCTGAATGTATATTGTGGCTTCATTGAGGCCAACTGTACTAACATAATAGCCCTCTGCCCAAAAATGTCGATTCCCAAACTTATATTTCAGATTGGCGTGTTTATCGAACATCATTAGAGCACTTTTCCCTTTTAAATATCCCATAAAACTTGCAACACTAATTCTAGGTGGAATGCTTACCAACATATAGAACATGATCGGCCATTAAATGGCCTTCGATAATCTCAACACCTTTATAACTACATAATCTATGGAATATTTCTCCCAAACTACTTCGATATTGATTATGAGATCACTTTTCGTCTATACTTAGGGGTGAACACAATGTGATATTTACACATCCATTTTGTGTGTGATAAACTATGTGCTTTTTGAGCTATATTTTTCTCCTTTCGCTTTACAATTGGCTTGAACACCTTTATTGTATCGCGTTTGGAGTTTTTGATATAACCTTCGATGCGCACCCGCATGGCGGGTAGTTCTTTTGTCTCACACCTAACAGAGCAGAGACAGACTGAAAGTCACATAAAAGGAGAGAACCAAGTTGGTCCTCTCCAGGTTATAACTTTTCATCAACCCACTACAGTTGACAAAGAGCCGGAAAATCATACGATTTCCTCATTTCTCAAAAAGATACATCTAGTCTATCAGGTTATTTACTCTTCTTCTTTGCGTTTTTGAGAAGTAGACCACCTGTTAGAGCAGATAGAATCGCTAAAGCCAATTGATGCCACTGATTGTTCTTCACCTGTACTTGGAAGTTTTTCCAGATTCAGACTTCTTAGAAGAATCAGTTGCTAAACGACCTTGATGACTAGCTTGTCCATTCGTTTCTTCAGCTGAACCTATCAATTGTTCTGACGAAATTACAACAGTCTTGCCGTTTAATTCCACAGTAGCATTTCCATAACGATCTACCTTAACTGTTGCAGCTGGGTTCACTTGTTTAATCTTAGAAACAATTTCTGAACGCTCTGCATCTGTTAGATTCGATGGATCCTTAACTAGAGTTTTTTCGGCTGGAACTTTAACAAAAGTATTCGATGTCTTATCAGAATTGTTATCTGAATTAGAGTTACTATTACCCTTATTTCCCGTTTCTGAAACTTTTTGTAATTGTTTGTTTTGGTGTCAAGACTGCTGTGGTTCCATCTGGATAAGTAACAGTAGCTGTACCGTCGTTACCAACTTCTACCTTGCTTGCTGTAGGGTTGGCTTTCTTAACTTCGTCGGCCACTTTAGCTTTTTCCGCATCAGTCAAGTTGCTTGGATCTACAACTGGTGTTACCGCTGGATCCTTAACAGATTTATCAGCTGATTTCTTAACTGTCTTATCTGCTGGGATAACGGCTGTTGTACCATCTGGGTAAGTTACAGTTGTTGTACCGTCGTTGCCAACTTCTACCTTACTTACTGTAGGGTTTGATTTCTTAACTTCTTCGGCTACTTTACCTTTTTCTGCGTCAGTCAAGTTGCTTGGATCTGTAACTGGGGTTACTGATGGATCCTTAACAGCTTTGTCAGCTGATTTCTTAACTGTCTTATCTGCTGGAATTACAGCTATTGTGCCATCTGGGTAAGTTACAGTTGTTGTGCCATCTTTGTCAACCTTAACGTCAGTTACGGTTGGGTTTGATTTCTTAACTTCTTCTGCTACTTTACCTTTTTCTGCATCAGTCAAGTTGCTTGGATCTGTAACTGGGGTTACTGATGGATCCTTAACAGCTTTTGTCAGCTGATTTCTTAACTGTCTTATCTGCTGGAATTACAGCTATTGTGCCATCTGGGTAAGTTACAGTTGTTGTACCATCTTTGTCAACCTTAACGTCAGTTACGGTTGGGTTTGATTTCTTAACTTCTTCTGCTACTTTTAGCTTTTCTGCGTCAGTCAAGTTGCTTGGATCTGTAACTGGGGTTACTGATGGATCCTAACAACTTTATCAGCTGATTTCTTAACTGTCTTATCTGCTGGAACTACAGCTGTTGTACCATCTGGGTAAGTTACTGTTGTTGTGCCATCTTTGCCAACCTTAACGTCAGTTACTGTTGGGTTTGATTTCTTAACTTCGTCAGCTACTTTAGCTTTTTCCGCATCAGTCAAGTTGCTTGGATCTGTAACTGGGGTTACTGATGGATCCTTAGTACCTTTATCATCTGATTTCTTAACTGTCTTATCGGCTGGGATAACGGCTGTTGTACCATCTGGGTAAGTTACAGTTGTTGTGCCATCTTTGCCAACTTTAACGTCAGTTACGGTTGGGTTTGATTTCTTAACTTCGTCGGCTACTTTAGCTTTTTCGGCATCAGTCAAGTTGCTTGGATCTGTAACCGGCGTTACTGATGGATCCGTTACGACTTTATCATCTGATTTCTTAACTGTCTTATCGGCTGGAATAACTGCTGTTGTGCCATCTGGGTAAGTAACAGTTGTTGTACCATCTTTGCCTACTTCAACATCTTTCGCTGTTGGGTTTGATTTCTTAACTTCTTCTGCTACTTTAGCTTTTTCGGCGTCAGTCAAGTTGCTTGGATCTGTAACTGGGGTTACTGATGGATCCTTAACAACTTTATCATCTGATTTCTTAACTGTCTTATCGGCTGGGAATAACGGCTGTTGTACCATCTGGGATAAGTTACAGTTGTTGCACCATCTTTGCCAACTTTAACGTCAGTCACGGTTGGGTTTGATTTCTTAACTTCTTCCGCTACTTTAGCTTTCTCAGCGTCAGTCAAGTTGCTTGGATCTTTAACTCAGGGTTACTGATGGATCCTCAACAGCTTTATCATCTGATTTCTTAACTGTCTTATCGGCTGGGATAACCGCTGTTGTACCATCTGGGAAGGTTACAGTTGTGGTTCCATCTTTACCTACTTCAACATCTTTCGCTGTTGGGTTTGATTTCTTAACTTCTTCCGCTACTTTAGCTTTCTCAGCGTCAGTCAAGTTGCTTGGATCTTTAACTGGGGTTACTGATGGATCCTTAACAGCTTTATCATCTGATTTCTTAACTGTCTTATCGGCTGGGATAACCGCTGTTGTACCATCTGGGAAGGTTACAGTTGTGGTTCCATCTTTTCCTACTTCAACATCTTTCGCTGTTGGGTTAGCTTTCTTAACTTCTTCTGCTACTTTAGCTTTTTCTGCGTCTGTTAAGTTAGCTGGATCTTTAACTGGTGTCTTAGCTTCTGGATCTTTAACGCCTTCTGCATCTTTAGCTTTTTCTACTGTTTTAGCTGCTGGAATTTCTGCTGTTGATCCATCTGGGAAGGTTACAGTTGTGGTTCCATCTTTACCTACTTCAACATCTTTCGCTGTTGGGTTAGCTTTCTTAACTTCTTCTGCTACTTTAGCTTTTTCTGCATCTGTTAAGTTAGCTGGATCTTTAACTGGTGTCTTAGCTTCTGGATCTTTAACTCCATCTGCATCTTTAGTTGGTGTTGTTGGATCCTAGCAGTTGTTGCTGGAACTGGATCACTTGCTTCTGGTGTTTGACCATCTTTCGTAGCTTTAGCTGTTACATTACCTGCTGGAATATCAACGGTTGGCGTGATCGTAGCTTTACCATTTTCATCAGCTGTTGCTTCACCAATCTTGTTACCATCTTTGTCGAACAATTCTACCTTAGTGCCTGGTGCTGCAGTCACTTCAACTGGGTCTTTAGTTCCTGCTTTACCTGTAAGGTCTGTATCGACAACTGGTTGGCTTGGTTTAGCTGGTGTTGCTGCTGTAGCTTCTTTTGGTGCGCTTGCATCTGATGTTTGACCATCTTTCGTAGCTTTAGCTGTTACATTACCTGCTGGAATATCAACGGTTGGCGTGATCGTAGCTTTACCATTTTCATCAGCTGTTGCTTCACCAATCTTGTTACCATCTTTGTCGAACAATTCTACCTTAGTGCCTGGTGCTGCAGTCACTTCAACTGGGTCTTTAGTTCCGGCTTTACCTGTAAGGTCTGTATCGACTACTGGTTGGCTTGGTTTAGCTGGTGTTGCTGCTGTAGCTTCTTTTGGTGCGCTTGCATCTGATGTTTGACCATCTTTTCGTAGCTTTAGCTGTTACATTACCTGCTGGAATATCAACGGTTGGCGTGATCGTAGCTTTACCATTTTCATCAGCTGTTGCTTCACCAATCTTGTTACCATCTTTGTCGAACAATTCTACCTTAGTGCCTGGTGCTGCAGTCACTTCAACTGGGTCTTTAGTTCCGGCTTTACCTGTAAGGTCTGTATCGACTACTGGTTGGCTTGGTTTTAGCTGGTGTTGCTGCTGTAGCTTCTTTTTGGTGCGCTTGCATCTGATGTTTGACCATCTTTCGTAGCTTTAGCTGTTACATTACCTGCTGGAATATCAACGGTTGGCGTGATCGTAGCTTTACCATTTTTCATCAGCTGTTGCTTCACCAATCTTGTTACCATCTTTGTCGAACAATTCTACCTTAGTGCCTGGTGCTGCAGTCACTTCAACTGGGTCTTTAGTTCCGGCTTTACCTGTAAGGTCTGTATCGACTACTGGTTGGCTTGGTTTAGCTGGTGTTGCTGCTGTAGCTTCTTTTGGTGCGCTTGCATCTGATGTTTGACCATCTTTCGTAGCTTTAGCTGTTACATTACCTGCTGGAATATCAACGGTTGGCGTGATCGTAGCTTTACCATTTTCATCAGCTGTTGCTTCACCAATCTTGTTACCATCTTTGTCGAACAATTCTACCTTAGTGCCTGGTGCTGCAGTCACTTCAACTGGGTCTTTAGTTCCGGCTTTACCTGTAAGGTCTGTATCGACTACTGGTTGGCTTGGTTTAGCTGGTGTTGCTGCTGTAGCTTCTTTTGGTGCGCTTGCATCTGATGTTTGACCATCTTTCGTAGCTTTAGCTGTTACATTACCTGCTGGAATATCAACGGTTGGCGTGATCGTAGCTTTACCATTTTCATCAGCTGTTGCTTCACCAATCTTGTTACCATCTTTGTCGAACAATTCTACCTTAGTGCCTGGTGCTGCAGTCACTTCAACTGGGTCTTTAGTTCCGGCTTTACCTGTAAGGTCTGTATCGACTACTGGTTGGCTTGGTTTAGCTGGTGTTGCTGCTGTAGCTTCTTTTGGTGCGCTTGCATCTGATGTTTGACCATCTTTCGTAGCTTTAGCTGTTACATTACCTGCTGGAATATCAACGGTTGGCGTGATCGTAGCTTTACCATTTTTCATCAGCTGTTGCTTCACCAATCTTGTTACCATCTTTGTCGAACAATTCTACCTTAGTGCCTGGTGCTGCAGTCACTTCAACTGGGTCTTTAGTTCCGGCTTTACCTGTAAGGTCTGTATCGACTACTGGTTGGCTTGGTTTAGCTGGTGTTGCTGCTGTAGCTTCTTTTGGTGCGCTTGCATCTGATGTTTGACCATCTTTCGTAGCTTTAGCTGTTACATTACCTGCTGGAATATCAACGGTTGGCGTGATCGTAGCTTTACCATTTTCATCAGCTGTTGCTTCACCAATCTTGTTACCATCTTTGTCGAACAATTCTACCTTAGTGCCTGGTGCTGCAGTCACTTCAACTGGGTCTTTAGTTCCGGCTTTACCTGTAAGGTCTGTATCGACTACTGGTTGGCTTGGTTTTAGCTGGTGTTGCTGCTGTAGCTTCTTTTTGGTGCGCTTGCATCTGATGTTTGACCATCTTTCGTAGCTTTAGCTGTTACATTACCTGCTGGAATATCAACGGTTGGCGTGATCGTAGCTTTACCATTTTTCATCAGCTGTTGCTTCACCAATCTTGTTACCATCTTTGTCGAACAATTCTACCTTAGTGCCTGGTGCTGCAGTCACTTCAACTGGGTCTTTAGTTCCGGCTTTACCTGTAAGGTCTGTATCGACTACTGGTTGGCTTGGTTTTAGCTGGTGTTGCTGCTGTAGCTTCTTTTTGGTGCGCTTGCATCTGATGTTTGACCATCTTTTCGTAGCTTTAGCTGTTACATTACCTGCTGGAATATCAACGGTTGGCGTGATCGTAGCTTTACCATTTTCATCAGCTGTTGCTTCACCAATCTTGTTACCATCTTTGTCGAACAATTCTACCTTAGTGCCTGGTGCTGCAGTCACTTCAACTGGGTCTTTAGTTCCGGCTTTACCTGTAAGGTCTGTATCGACTACTGGTTGGCTTGGTTTAGCTGGTGTTGCTGCTGTAGCTTCTTTTGGTGCGCTTGCATCTGATGTTTGACCATCTTTCGTAGCTTTAGCTGTTACATTACCTGCTGGAATATCAACGGTTGGCGTGATCGTAGCTTTACCATTTTCATCAGCTGTTGCTTCACCAATCTTGTTACCATCTTTGTCGAACAATTCTACCTTAGTGCCTGGTGCTGCAGTCACTTCAACTGGGTCTTTAGTTCCTGCTTTACCTGTAAGGTCTGTATCGACTACTGGTTGGCTTGGTTTAGCTGGTGTTGCTGCTGTAGCTTCTTTTGGTGCGCTTGCATCTGATGTTTGACCATCTTTCGTAGCTTTAGCTGTTACATTACCTGCTGGAATATCAACGGTTGGCGTGATCGTAGCTTTACCATTTTCATCAGCTGTTGCTTCACCAATCTTGTTACCATCTTTGTCGAACAATTCTACCTTAGTGCCTGGTGCTGCAGTCACTTCAACTGGGTCTTTAGTTCCTGCTTTACCTGTTAGATCTGTCTTAACTTCTGGTTTCGCTGGAGCTGTTGTATCTTTGGCAACTACAAAAATCTGATAATGGTTTTTTTATCTGTAGAACCGTCTGTATATGTTACTACAAGATTTCCAGCGTTATCTTTTTGTTACTGATTTAATCTTAGTCTTAGCATCTTCAGCATCTACAGTTTTACCTTTTTGCCTGCAAAGTTTGCATCATCATTAGTTTGAGCATACTCAATTTGTAGTTTTTCTTTGATTTTAGCTAAGTCATCATCCGTTACTTTTAGATGGATCTGCTACCTCAACTTTTATCAGCTGGAGCTGGAGTTGCTATATCATATTTAGATGTTTGATTTTTAACTATAAATTGAACATATCCTGGTTTTTGTCTCACGTTAGGATCTTTGTCTAGCGCTCTATAATCAGTATTTGAAAAGCTTACCATCATTATCTTTAGAAACAACGAAAACTTGTCCAATGGTTTTGGAGCTGTAGGGTGTTGTAACACCAGTCATCTTGATAGTAGCTGATGTCTTATCTTCAGATACTGAACCTTGTCCAGTCACTGCACCATTTTTAACTTCTCCTGTTGTAAATCCATATCCATTCGCGTTATTCCATGAAACATCTCCAGGTCCACGTAGGTAAAGATCTTTAACTTCTTTTTCATCTGTACCTTTGAAAGTTAAATCAGTGTTTTCACCTGTATAAACATAGATTTGTTTATTAGTCTGATTTGAGTATGGAAGTTCTACTTTTTGGAGCTACGTTTACAAAATCTGCTAATGCTTTTGTATCTTTAGAACCATCTTTATAGGTTACAACAACTTTGTTTCCTTCTTTTTCTACTTTATCAACAACTTTTGAAGCATCTTCTACTTCTTGACCTTTTTTGTCAGCTAAACGTGCATCTGGATTGTTTTGAGAATATTCAACTTTAACTTTCTCTTTAATTTTTTCAAACTCTTTATCAGTAACGTTGTTCGCATTTGATACGGTTACTTTATCTGCTTCTGATGGAGTTTTAATATCATATTTCTTAGTTTGTGCTTTTAATACGAAAGTTACTGCACCTGGGTCAGTTAAGTAAGAACCAACTATTTCTCCTGCATTATTTTTATCTTTTGTTGCATGATTGAAATCTCTGCACCATCAGTATCAGTTGCAGTGGCAAAACGAGTTACAAGTTCTAATGAATCTGATTCTGTTTTTGGTAATCTATTTTCATCAATACCAGAAACTTGTCCTGTTACTTTGATTTTTTTGCTGGGGTAGTTTGTTTCAGAATTGATAGCTGTTACAGTATAACCCCATTCGTTATCTTGTTTATCTGGGTTCCCATCAACGTTATTTAGGGCAATATTTCCACCTTTTTTAAGTGAAGCTGATTTAATTTTTCCAGAATCGTCGTTAAATGTGATATCAACATCTGCATCTTCACCAGTATAAAGATAAACTTCTTTTTTGTTTGGAGCTGGATCTGAATATGGAATTGATACTGTTGGTGCCTCGTTTTGACGTGCAGGATTTACAACTACAGTAACTTCAATCTCGTCTGACTTTTTACCTTGGCTATCAACAGCTTTATACTTAACTGTGTAAGTGCCTGGGGTATTTGTATCAACTGTCTTGGTTGCTGTGTCGCCATTTACTGAAACAACTTCAGCGTGAACCTTATCACCTAGGGTTGCTTGGGCATCATCTTCTTTATCTGCTACTGTCACAAGAGATGCAAGGTCAAGTTGAGCACCTTGAGCAACAGTTTTTTTGTTTCCTTCAACAGCTGATGCAATAGTTGGTGCTTGGTTTTCTACCGAGCGTGGTTGCCAGCCAGCCACACTTGAGAAGCCACCCTCTACCACGTTTGAGATAGCTGATACTTCTGTACCTGCAATCTTGTCAGCCATTGTAAGGACGATCGTATCTTGGAACTTACCATTCTCAACTGATTTGACAGTTGCCTTATCTGATTTTTGTGATGTCCATGCAGATGAGGCATTGTCACGTTTGACTGGAATCTCAACAGTCTCTCCAGCAGTATTTGTATAGCGCATGTAGGCAATTCCTGCATCATGAGGAACTTTAAGTGTTACCTCTTTTTGTCCTGCTACAACTGCATCTTGGTTAGTAGTCAAGCTTGAAGGTTCAACAGTTGTCACACCGACAGATACTGGTACAGTACGGCGGCTACTTTCAGTTCCGTTGACAGTTTGACTCACCTGTACTATTTGACGTGGTTTGATGGTTGTACCATCACCTTGGTTGTTGTTAAGAGCTGTTGGAAGCTCACCTGTAGTCCAGTTACCGCTACTGTCAACAGTGACATTGCCGATATTTTGTTCTTGTCCATCGATATAAAAGCTTGATAGTTGCCCCTGGAGTTCCTGTTCCTGAAAGAGTGCTTTGATGTTGAAGCTACAGTTTGTACTGGAACATTAACTGAAGTATTTTGTCAGGTTTGGAGTCACATTTGGGGTAGCAACCTGACTAACTAGTTCCTTATCATATTTACCTGAGATAGCATACCAATTATGCATTTTTAGGTTTTTTGCAGCTTGCACACCAGCAATATAAGAAATCGTTTTTGATGGGTCTTCAACCACTGTACGGTAACGAACAGTGAACTTGCGAATACCTGAATAAACATTTGTTTGAAGGACGTATAGCTTCTTAGAGTTATCCATAACACCGTTCAAACCTGGAACTTTATCGTACTCACTATTACCAGTAGTGGCCTTTACACGCATCTCAAGCTTATTGCCATCATCAATAAACTGCTTACCTTCTGCATTTGCGTTTCCGTCACCATCTTTCCATTCAGTTCGAGTAGCATAAGTATCACTGTCATACTCTGTTACTACATTATATGGATCAGATACGTTTTTAGGAATCGAGAAGTACCAGAAGGCACCTGGTTTATCCCATTTGGCTTCATTAAAGGTTACGGTCCATTCCAAGACTGGGCGCCCTTGACCAGATGGGTCTGTAGGCACTGTCTTCCCATTGACAACCTCATAGTCATCCAGCTGTTTATACTCGATCTTAGCACGCTGAGTTGGATCTCCATCCTCAATTTTTTTACCACCCTTGTATTCGAACTTGATGTCCTTACCTTCCATAGAGCGATCTTGAGCACGTTCTTGTCCTGCCGCTCGACGGCTTCTTGACTTAGGTTGAGTGGCTGAAGTTTCTGTATTTTTGGTCTGTTTCTTCAGCTTTAGACTCTGTCGCTTCAGCTTTTTCTTCTGTTACTACTGTTGCTACTTTTTTTCTTCTTTTGGTAGCAAGTTGAGCTACTGCCTCTTTGAGACTAGCAACCGCTGCATCACTGATCTTGACTAGCTTCTGCATTTTTCCAAAACCTTTGGAGCCTGTTCAAGCGCTGTGTTTAAACGAGAAAGAGAATCTTCTGTTTTTCCTGTCTTGTCCAAAGCCTTTCACTTCTTCAACCAACTGGGTCAAAGCTTCTTTGTTAACCACTTTGACTGTTGGTTTCTCTGCTACAACCGCCTCTTCAACTGCTACTGGTTGAGTTGCTACAGTAGCGGGCGCTTTATAAGTCCCCACCTCTTCATCAGGGCTGGCCTTGCTATCTGAGTTGGTAGTGGTGGTTTCTACCTCCCCTTACCAGCAACTGTATCCGCCTTAACTGTTGGAGTCACCAAAGTTGCTCAACTGCAAAAACAAGCGAACAACCAAAAAGGAAGTGTTTTTCCTTTTTAATCATACGCCAATTCTTTTGAGCTGCATTTTTTTACGATTAAAAATACATGACATTGTCTCCTTTTCACTATACTATATAGTACGATATACTATCTCATTATAATATAAAATTATAATTCCGGCAAAATAAAATTTACTAAAAACCCCCAATTAATTGATATGTACACAAATGAAGTTATTTCATATGATTTGTCGATGAGTCCAAACCTAAATCAAATCAAGAGAATGCTAGAGATGGCGTTTAAAAAGTTCAAATCACTTACAGGATTAATATTTCATTCGAGATCAAGGATGGCAATATCAACATAACTACTATCGTCAGGGAACTAAAAACAGAGGAATTATCCAATCAATGTCTAGACGTGGCAATTGCATAGAATAATTGCATTATGGAAACATTCTTTGGACGTCTAAAGAATGAAATGTACTACAGCTACGAGAAAAGAATATGAATCATTTGAGAGCTTTTCAAAAGCACTAGATGAATACATAAGTTATTACAACAATGAAAAGATACAAGGAAAAAAACAAAATGGATGCCACCTGCAATGTGCAGGATAGCATCCATGTGTTCCACTAGTTCATAACATGTGTCCAGGATTCTGGGTACATATCAGTATCATCAGTATTATTTTTATTTAGATAAAAATGGTTTCAAAGAAACCCCCGAAGAAGTGCAAATTTCATAAAAATATCTGTAAAAATATAGGTTTCTCATTAGACTCTATAATTTCTGTCGTGGATAAATCCATCGCAGGGACTATGGAGCTTTTTAAATTCAGATAAAAATGGAAAATGGCTCTTTGTCAACTGTAGGGGGTAAGGAAAAGTCAACATTGAGAAAGGATCATATTGGTCTCTTCTTTTTGATGTTTAACGTGATGAAAACAGGCTTCTTAAAGTTTTAAAAAGTTTCTAAAGACAAGCCCCTGATGTTTGACGTCTTTGGGTTTAGGAACTTTGAAAACCTTAAAACTCGTATTTTTATCGCTTTAAACATGCAAAAAGAGAAGACAAGTTTCGTCTCCTCTCGTGCTCAGCTATAAGTCACCCACTATAGTTGACATTGAGTCCTAAATCCTTACAATAATTATTTGTCCAATTTTCGAGGCGGTTTACCTCTAACTAATACTAGCTTTTTATTACTTGCAATTAAATAGCCTCTCCAGCCAACCGATAAATCGTTTCAGCATAGATATCCATTGCTTTATACAAATCGTCAATCACAGTTCGTTCATTAGCTTGATGTTCTGTTTGCAAAGCACCAGGGAAAAAGTGCACCAAAAGCTACACAATTTGGCATAGTACGAGCAAATGTAGCACCGCCAGAAGACACAGCAGGACTATCATCATTGGTTTTTTCTTTATAGACAGCCATTAAGGTGCTGACCAATTCACTATCAAGTGGCACATATAACGGTGCAAGATAGTCAAATTCTTCATAACGTAATTGATATTTTTCAGCAATTTGACTTAGTTCTCGTACTAATTTATCTTTGTCAGCAAGAACTGGAATCCGCAAATCAATCCGAATCTCGGACTCGTCTTGATTTATAGTTAGCTCAGAAACATTGAACGACAAGGTTCCTGAAGGCTCATCTGAAATTTCACCAAACAAGCTGCTGCCTGTAGCATCTTCACCAACTGCTTCTGCCATAAATTGAATAGTAGAGTGTTGAACAAGTGGATTTAGCCCCATTGCCAAACGTACAATAGCATTCACTCCCTCAGCTGCATCTTTTTGAATGCTTAGGGACACCAATGACTGTTACTGTATCTGCAGTTCGTTCGTATTCAAAAAGCCTGTTTTTCAATTCAACTTCTAATGAGATCCGCCAAATTTCCCGTATAACTTGCTTTTGCAGGTACAACATTAAAGGCTTCTCCTGCCTCGATAGCAAGCGCTTGAGACCAGGACCATGCAATTTAATTTTGCAACAATCCTTTTTCGGCATAGGGTTAATGGAAAAGATGAATCAGGTGCAAAACCAAGTGTTGCTGTTTCTTCTAGCTCATTGTAACGAGCCATACAGCGCCACAGCGTTTCTTCGTCTGTACCATAGATGAAACGAATCCGTTTGTTAAATGTGACACCCGCATCCATCAGTGCTTTAACAGCATAAAGTGCAGCTAGGGACGGACCTTTATCATCTTGCACCCCACGTCCATGTATCCAACCATCTTTTATAGTTGCTTCAAATGGAGGAGTTTCCCAATCGGACAAATCTCCCGCTGGAACAACGTCTAAATGGCGAGAGAACGGCCAGAGCTCTTCTCCTGACCGATTTCTGCATATCCATAATAGCCTTTAGGATCAATGTAAGTTTTAAAACCTAAACTCCTAGTGGTCTCTAGCATTTTTTTCTAAGACGTTTTGAATAGATTGTCCGAAAGGTGTTCCATTTTCCCCTTCATTAAGAACTGACGGGTAGGAAACGATCGTTTTTAGCGATTCTAAATAATCAGACTTAATTTTTTTCGGTTAAAAATTGTTTCATAGAGAACACCTCATTAATTTCTTATTATAGAAAGTTCCTAAAATAAGAAGTAGAATACTTACTACAAAGATTCCTGCAACCAATTTTTGCAACGAATTTCCACCCTGAGTACCCTAAATCAATACGTCCAGAGCAAGTGCCCCCTATAACGATACCAGATGTTGGAGTAATCAAGGTTCAAAAGACCAGAAGCAGATTGGTAAGCAGTGATAATCAAGCTTGCTGGAACGTTGACGAATTTTCCAAGAGGTGCCATGATACCCATTGTTGCACTGGCAAGACCAGATGTTGATGGGATAAGGAATGACATTGGCAGATAGAAAATGTAAGTCAATACGATAAATACTCGAGATGATAGACCTTTTGGTCCCTACTTCACCCCAGTGAAGGATTGTAGCTGTAATCATACCGTCGTTCGCGATAACTTGAATACCACGAGCAACAGCTACGATAAGTGCAACACCAAGCAAATCAGCTGCACCATTGATAAAGACAGTGATGAAGCGATCTTCTTTCATGCGGTAAGCAAAACCAATGATAATACCCATAACTGCAAAGAGCATTGCTCCTTCTGGGAAGTACCAAGTACCCAAAGCAGATGTTGAACTACCAACAATCTTACCAATGAACGGAAGTCCAACCAACCATTTATTGAAACTTTCAAAAATAGTTACCTTCAAGTCTGTCCATGGAATGAAACTCATAATCATGAGAACAAAGGTCAAGACAAAAAGTACCAACACTTGTTTTTGTTTCTTGCTAAGAGTAGATTCTACATTAGCAACTGCATCTACATTAAAGTGTTTCAAATCTTCTTCACGATGGCTGTAAACCAAAGATTTTGTCGGATCTTTTTGAATCTTATCCGCATAACGATAAACGAAATACGTACCAAGTGCTGTCATTACAACAAAGAAGATTAAACGAAGAACGATACCGTCACCAGTACCCACACCTGCTGTCGCAGAAGCTATACCTGTAGCAAATGGGTTTAGAGTAGAAGCCAAACATCCAATTTGAGAACCAAGAAGGATAATAGCTACCGCGGTCAAACTATCAAATCCTACTGCCATCATAACTGGCACAAGAAGTGGATAGAAAGCCATCGTTTTCTTCACCCATACCATAAGTGGATCCGCCAAGAGCAAACAAAGGCATCAAGACTAAAATCAACATCTTTTCGCGGCCTTTGTACTTCTTCACGATAGAAGCAATCCCTACATCAAGTGCACCTGTTTCGTTGACAACACCAAGGAAACCACCAACCATCAGAATAAAGAAGGCAACATCAATTGCTGCTGATGTTGGTTCTTTCCCCAAGCATAGCACGAATCGGAGCCATTAAGACATCCCAAATCCCTTTGCGGATTTTGAGCAACAGTCTTATAGGTTCCTGTAATTAGATTACCAGACTTATCAGCATCATATTGACCAGCTGGAATAATCCAGGTCAATACTGCCATAGTGCAATGATAATCATCAAAAACGAATAAGATGACGGCATCTTAAACCCTTTTTGCTTTTTCACTCATTTGTTTTCCTCCTAAATGTAACAAATTGTAAAAATTTAACCGAATCCCATTTTCAGCAAGCTCTTCCTGTGACTATATTTTAACATATTCAAATGAAAAATACTAGTCATTTTCAAAAATTATCATTTTACAACAGTAAAAATAGACTTAAAGAAAGCAAATCTAAAAATAGGAAACACCGACATTGTTTTAAAAAGTTTTATTATAGTCTTAAACTCATAAATGATAACACTCTGTTATCCTTTTTCAATAATCGTTCCGCTTTCAGACTCAATTAAAAGCACCTAAGTTTTTCAAGAAAGTAATGACAGCTAGCCTTCTGGTCGATCATTTACAAAAGGCAATAGCTGCTTGCACTTTAGGTAACATACTTCCTGGTGCAAACTGTTCTTGCTTGATGTATTCTTCAAGCTGAGCTACATTAACACGCTCTAACAGCTTGATCTGGTTTATTGTAGTTCACATAAAACATAGTCAACACCTGTCAAGACAATGAAAAGATCTGCTTCGACCAATTCAGCTAGAACATTGTGAAGCAAAGTCTTTGTCAATTACTGCTTCTACGCCTGCAAGATGACCGTTGTCTTCCTTGATAACAGGAATACCGCCACCACCAGCAGCCACAACGACGTGTCCTGCATTGATGAGTGTACGAATGGTTTCAATTTCTTTGATTCCAACTGGTTTTGGTGACGCAACTACTTTTCTCCAGCCACGTCCAGCGTCCTCTTTGAAAAGTAGCTCCGCTCTTTTCAGCTTCTGCTTTTGCTTCTTCTTCTGTGTAGAATGGTCCGATTGGTTTGCTCAAATTTGTGAAAAGCTGGGTCATTTTTGTCAACCACTACTTGTGTCTCAACAGAAGCAACTTCTTTTTCAATTCCTTCTTCATGAAGTGCATTTTGTAGAGCATTTTGCAACCAATAGCCAATACTTCCTTCTGTCATTGCAACAAGCGAATCTAACGGAAATGCTGGATTTTTCAGAATCTGCTGCTAAATGTTGCAATAAAAGATTTCCAACTTGCGGTCCATTTCCGTGAGTGATAATCAAGTCATCACCATTTTTAATCAATTTTACAAGATGACTTGCTGTTTCTGCTAATGCTTCTTGTTGTGCTTTTTTGCTGATGGATCAGATGAAAGGATGGCATTTCCTCCCAAAGCCACAACGATTTTACGATTTGCCATAAATAATTAGCCTCCTTAGAGTTTTTCTTGTATTATGTTTCTATTTTAGTATTTAGTAATAACAATAGAAACGAGCACTATCAAAAATGAGGACTGGACTAAAGCTATTAGTCGCAGCCCTCATAGCTGTTGGTAAACGGTTTTGGTTTTAAATTATACTTTTGGAATATAAAGGTTACCAAGAGTTGCTGCCATAACTGCTTTAATAGTATGCATACGGTTTTCAGCTTGGTCAAATTGGCGAGCGTATTTGCTGCGAATACTTCGTCAGTTACTTCCATTTCTTCAACGCCGAATTTTTTTCAGCAACATCTTTACCATAAACAGTATTTGTATCATGGAAGGCTGGTAAGCAGTGCAAGAAGATCAAATCTTCATTGTCAGCTTTCTTAATCAAATCCATATTTACTTGATAAGGTTTCAAAAGTGCGACACGTTCTGCAAATTTGTCTTCTTCACCCATAGATACCCAAACGTCTGTGTAAAGGACATCCGCACCTTTAACAGCTTCATCTGCATTGTCAGTAATTAAGACATGTGAGCCACTTTTCTTTCGCATATCCTTCTGCCAATTTCACAATCTCTTCAGCTGGGGAAGAGTTCTTTTTGGAGAAAAGATATGAACATTTACACCGAGGATAGCACCTGTTACAAGGAGACTGTTTGCAACGTTATTGCGTCCGTCACCACAGTAGACAAGAGTCAAGCCTTCCAAACGCCCAAAGTTTTCTTGAACTGTCAAATAGTCAGCTAACATTTGAGTTGGATGCCATTCGTCTGTCAAACCATTCCATACAGGAACGCCTGAAAAATTCTGCTAGTTCTTCTACCATACGTTGGCTAAATCCACGGAATTCAATCCCGTCAAACATACGTCCCAATACTTTAGCTGTATCTTCAGTAGATTCTTTCTTGCCAAGCTGAATGTCGTTAGCTCTAAGTATTCTGGATGAGCACCAAGATCAATTGCTGCCGTTGTGAAAGCTGCACGAGTACGAGTTGATGTTTTTTCAAACAAGAGTGCAATATTTTTTACCAGCTAGGTAGTGATGCTCAATATTGCGCTTTTTCAAATCTTTCAAGTGAGCTGCTAAACCAATAAGATATTCTAATTCTGCACGTGTAAAATCTTTTTCTGCCAAGAAGCTTCGTCCTTGGAACACTGAGTTTGTCATTCTATTATTTCCTCTTTCTAATCTTAAAAGTTCTTCACGTTCAAATGGCATTGACATACAACGAGGGTCCACCACGACCGCGAACCAATTCACTTCCGCGAATCTTAATCAAACGAAGTCCGTATTCTTCAAGAATCTTATTTGTGACAACGTTACGGTCATATACCACTACCACGCCTGGAGCGATTGTAAGGGTGTTTGAACCGTCGTTCCATTGTTCGCGCGCTGCTGCTACTACATTTCCGCCGCCGCAACGAATCAAATGAACTTTTGTCAATACCAAGATTCTTAGCTAACAATTCAGCCAAATCGCCTTTTTCTTCTGCAATATGAAGTTTTTCATTTTTCATAAGTAACAGAGTAAACGCGAAGGTCGCCTTCAATTTCTGGGTGAATCGTAAATTTATCATAGTCAACCATTGTGAAAACTGTGTCTAAGTGCATGAATTTACGATTATTGGCAAATTCAAATGCAATCACTTTCTTGAAGCCAACATTCTTCTTGAAGATATTAACTAAAAGTTTTTCAATAGATGCTGCGTCTGTCCGTTGTGAAATACCTACTGCAAGGACATCCTTAGAAAGAACGAGTTCATCTCCACCTTCGATACGAGTTGTTTCTTCACGGTTATAAACCAATTCAACATTGCCACCATATACTGGATGGTGTTTAAAAATGTATTTACCATAAAGTGTTTCACGATTACGTGTATCTGAATACATGTGATTCAGTGAGACAGCATTCCCTAATTGTTGCAAAATGGGTCACGAGTGAAGTAAAAGGTTTGGCATTGGATCAATGGCAAATGGATAGTCAGATTCTACCAAATCCGTCAAACCTTTTAGCGTCTACTGGAATTTCTGGCAGTTCAGCTTTTTGGAAACCAGCCATTGTCTTTTTCAACCAATTCAAGGTTATCTTCTATACCATGAAGAATGTCGCGAATAGCAACTTTGGTTTGTGCTCCACGGATATTTGCTTCATCAAGATATTCTTCAATAAATTCATTACGAATTTCTGGAGAAGTCAATGATTCAGCAGCCAATTTTTCAAGGTAAAGAACTTCAATACCTTCTTTACGAAGAGCGTCTGCAAAAGCATCATGTTCCTTTTGAGCGTCTTCCAAGAATGGAATATCGTCAAAAAGCAGACGTTCCAAATGATCCGGCATCAAGTTTTCCAACTCTTTACCTGGACGATGCAGCATAACTTTTTTCAGTTTTCCTATTTCCGAGAAAACATGAATAGGATGTGTAGACATCTTATGTCCTCCTCTTTTTCTTTGTGACTTAAGTTTCTTTAAGCCCTATTTACATGTTTTATTGTAATATCTTTTTGTTTGCGCTTTCACAATCAATTATACATTTAAAATGCCAAATTCTTTGCTTTTTAAAAAGAAATTCTAATATTATTTCAAAAATAAAAACGCTTTCTATAAATATTTTATGCATTTTATTGGTTTTATGAATATTATTTTTTTAGAAACAAATGAAGTTTTTGAGTATATTTTTAAATGTTTAGGTTTCTAAATTAAAAAGGACCAAAAATTGCTTTTTGACTGCAATTCTGTCCTTCTTTTCTACATATCTTCAAAATACTTTAAAAAGTATTCTTTATTCAAAAAAAGACGAGTTTCTTTCGATTATATTGAATAATGTTTTTCTTCTGTTAATTTTTTTCAAACTTGATTCACCGTTTCACGAGTAGTCGCACCTAGTTTAGCCAACTCTTTCATACTAAGTGCAAAAGGGATGTCATCTCTATATTGGCAAAAATCAATACATAAAATTGAAATCGCTTGAATGACTCGCTCTGTCGCACTAGCCAAAACAGAATTTCGCAAACGTAACTCATGAAAACGTAAAATATTTGACAACTTATGTGTGATAAATAACATCTGCTCTATTGTTTGTTTAGAATAATATTCATACAAGTCAACAGGAATAGAAAAAAATATTCCAAATCTGTCACAGAAATCCCAGAATAATGATAATCTTTATCCTCAAACATGCCACCATAGGAAACATGGTATTTTTCTTTCCACATAGTCAATGTAATTAAACGAATCTGTCTGGTCATACTGTTCAATCCGAACATAGCCCTTATAAATCAAAAAGTCGCTCTCGTTTGTCTCCAGAAAAGAAAATAATTTGCCCTTTTGGTACTTTACGAAATTGAATCTCAACCGCTATTTTATCAAAAATGTTCAACTGGTAAATTTTTCAAAAAGCAGGATGTTCCCTAATGTAACGATAATGCTCTTTGTTAATCATGATATTCTTGTGATCCTTTTGCATTCTGTTTTTATTATAACATAAAAGGGCTTCAATCTTAAAAGAGAACCCTTACATTTTTCTGAAATTTGTTCTTTTTTTACAACGTATCCTTCTCCACATAAATATATGTTTCTTGATTTATATTCACTCGGTGCCATTCATTGATGACGTAGGCCAATTGTCCAACTTGTGTAATACCAACACCGCTAATTTCATCACTCTCAGGAGTTGTCCCACCCAGCCCCGCTGTATAAAAGAGCTATCAAATAAGGCTTTTCTTCACATACAATGTGCATCTACATTTAAAGCTTCTGCAACATAACCTGGCTTTTGATAGATTGGAATGTCTCTTACATATCGTTTATAGTATTCATTTGAAAAAAGATTCACCGATATAATACAAAGATCTTTATACTTTTTCCTGATGTTTCCAAAAGGTAATCCAACACTTGAATATAATAGTCCGTCGTTGTTTTGATTCTGTTGGTTGATGGTCTTCACTTCTCCTTTGCCTTTTCCATAGCGCTGATACATTGTAGAGGCTTTATCCAGCCACCTAAGCGCTCAGCTAAGGCATAAGCTGGCGTATTTTCAGAATAAAGAAGGGAATACTCCTGCATTTCAGGGATGCTCATGGTCCCATTAAATGCTGCTACATAGTTATTATGTTCACCGATATACTCATAGCGAGTATGGGTAATATCAAACCGCTCGGTCATTGATAAATTTCCTTTTTCTACCTCATCAACGACCAACATATTTAACGGTAATTTATAAGTTGAGCCCGCTGTCATCGGTTGCGTTTCATTCATAGCGTAGATTTGTCCACTCGTTAAATCCTTATAAGAAAATGCAACTTGTGAATGTTCAATACCCATTTCATCAAGATAAGCCTGTACAACTTGAACCAAATTTAGATTGGCATAATCATAATACAAACCATAGGCACCCATTACCGGCAAATCAGCTTCCATGGCCTTCTGCTTTTCTTCCATACTTTTTATTGGAACACGAGTGGCTGGTTTTGACTCTTTTGACGGACTTTTTTTCTTTTCTTGACTAACTGTGTAACTTTTTAGCTACCTTCGTATGATGTGGCTTTCTAGCTTGCCCAAAGTGCATAGCACTTAACACAACACACCACTCATCATAAAGCAACCAAGCAAACAAAGAATTATTGTCTTTTTACTCACGCACTTCTCCTAACTTATATACCTCATTATATAGGAAGAATGAAAAATGACAAGATATGATAAACAGAATCATCATCCGTTTTTAATTCTTACTAATGATGATTCAATAGCGTTTTCTATCATTCAATCCTTTTCTCATCCCTAGATAAAATGATAATGTAAGAAGAACCATTGCCATACCAAATCGGAATAATCTTTTACTCTTTTTGATGCCAGTTTTGGGTAATTGCAGATTCTTTTGCTCTTTTATCCCATTAAATTCCATTTCACTGTTGTCGGCAATACTGAAGTTTTATGAGTATGGTCTGCTGAATTTGATTTTGAAATTTCACTAAAAGTCTTTTGGTAAGCTGCCGTTATCATTTTTAAGTCAATAGAAGCTGGTTCTTGTTTTTGTTCAACTTTTTATCATTTTTATTCTCTTGATGTTGAGAATTATCTTCTTGCTTTTTGCCTGCCGGCGCTTTATGAAAATACAGATAATCAGAGAGTTCTTGAGCAGTGATACCTCCACCGACCCAACCGGAAGTTAATGTGCCATTTTTAAGATAGAGTATCGTTGGGGTACCAGGAATACCAACTGTATTAAACAAAAATTCTTTGGCATGTTCATCAAAATCTTCACCATCTGTATTATAGTATTCTAATTTTCTACCTGTTAATTGATTAAACTTTTTTAGTTCAGGAGAAAATTGTCGACAAAAATAACAAGTTTCTCGTCCTACATAAATCGTATGTTCTTTATTATCCGAAGTAAAAAGCTGAATAAACATCTTTTATCGTAGCCTTAGGAAGTTCAGCTATATTCTCACGATAAGTAGCAACATCAACCTCTTTTGATTCTTGAGAATTTGGAACGCCATTTGCTGCAGAAGTTTTGTTTGAAGTCGAAGCAGATTTATTGTTTGTCAAGTTTTCCTTTTCTACAACTGTATCTTCCTTTGACTCTGGCATACTTACGGATTTCGTATCTGTTACAATTGAATCTTGATTTGCGTCATTTTTTTAACAACAGCTGCTGTCGAAGCTTCAGACACTATTTCAGTTGTATCTGGGCGTTGCTCCTCCTTATGAACTCCATCAGCAAAAACCATGTCGTTTCTAAAAAGCAAAGCAATAGCACCGAACTAAATAAAAGTGATTTTTAGCAATTGTTTTTCATCATTTTAAACTCCTTTATGTTCTATTTACAGTATAATACAACCATCTCGGTTTCATTTTCAAAAAAATTCTAAAAGGTAGCTCTGATAGCCTGAATGGTAAAAAGTAAGAAACAGGAAAACAAACGAGGCTGTCTTCCTGTCGATAATTTTTCAATATCAAATGATAAATTTTCTTAAATATTTAAAAATATGAACGAAAATATACCAAAATAGGGATACTGATAGAAATAAAAAGAATGATAATAAATTTCTTATGTGAAGTTACAAAAATATTATCAAGAGAACCAGTAAATATAATAAACTAATTAGTAAAAATTTTATCATCATCTTATTTTTTTGAGATTTTTCTTACATTTTATCCAGAAAGTAAATAATTGGTTTATCTAACCAAGTTAATATCATCATAGTGATAAAAACCTAGTGCGAAACTTTTTATATCAAACATTTATTCCCCATTTCACTTACCACCAACAAGTAGCTCCATAACCAACTCCACCAATAATAGCTCCCCCAACAGCTCCTGCAACTACTCCTTGCCATGTTCTGGTCTTGATTCCTAATCTCAATCCATTACCTGCACCACCAGCAATACCCGATTTTTGCAAAATCACTCCCAATTACAACCTCCTCCTTCAACACGTGCCAGCATTTCAGAGTTCAGTGCTTCAAATTTTTCCAATGTTTTTGTATTCATGATGAATACCTGTTTTTATTTTAATAATTTCAACCTGTTGCAACTTAATAAACTTAGTATAGCACACGACGTATTTTTATAAATCTGCAAATCCTGAATGGTACTTCTGACGTCCTGAATAGTGATTGTTCCAAATTGGTCTGCTAAAAATCAAAGACTCTAAGTGAATTATAACTTAGAGCCTTTTAGAAATGCTATAAAAGTGATCAGAAAAATCAATTTATTTATCTACAAACTCTCTTGAATACGGTATTCTTTTTCAAATGTTTTTTTGAGAAACTACCCGATGATTGCTTATATCAAATAATCACCAATATAGCCCAACATACATACCATAACCTGCAAAATCCACCGCCTATTGTTCCAACTGTACCAATTTTTAAATTCTCCACAGTAGAAGGATTCAGACCAGCCATTAAAAATCTGAAAAAACCGTGCCTATTTTTTTGATAAAATATTACATAAAAGCTCAATTTGTCACATAGTAAACTGGGGTAAAACATGTAGAAAAATAAACATCACTATAGCTGACAAAGTAATAGCAGATATCAAAGTAACTTTATTATTCAGTTTCAATATTTTTTTATACAGATAAAAATATAGACTGAACTCACTGCATAAAGTTACAATAATCGATAAAGCTGCTTCAAATCATGTGAGTAATAATCTAACAGCAAAGCTCCTATCAAGCCACACAAAATGCATAATTGTAATTTTTAAATAGGTCATTATGTCCATCCTTTAATACGTGCTAGTATTTTAGAGTTTAATACGTCAAATTTTTCAGTGATTTTATATTTATTATGAATACCTCTTTTTATTATAAATATCATACTCTTCATACCAATAAAATTTATTTTTTTAAATAGCAATTTAATATCTTAATACAAAATTTCCTACTTTTATTATAAGGTACAATCAATCTCTAATCTAACATGAATTTGTGTCAGTTTTTACCCTAATGATTATTGAGAAAAGGGAATATGGATAACAAAATCAAGTCCAAAGAAATCACCTTTTTAAAGTTATTCTCATTTGTAAAATTAATGAGGAAACACTATACCTGCTATAGCTCCAGCTCCTGCACACGCTACATAAACAGCAGGAGTACAAAGACTCCAGCTTGGGCACAAAGACATTACACCTTCTGCTGCTCCTAGCACCAGCTAAAAGTATTTGCACCACTTTTTCCTCCACCACTAATTTCAGAAAAGCTGAACATCTGATAGCTCATTTTACAACTTCACCTTTTTAGATTTAACATAAAAATTCTCACTCTCTTTCATTTTTAATATATTATTATTTAAACACAAAAATATAACCAACGGTATAAAATACAACAATAATATGACAATAGAAAAAGGACAAAAATATTAGAAATATCTGAGAAGAAAAATTTTATAACCAACAAATGTAATTATAACAATAGACATCGGTAATGTTTTTAACAAACTTTTTGTATAAATCAAAAGTTTTTGATAAAGTAATTTGAGGTCTATTCTGTTTGTATGCAAAAATAATGAATTAATATTTCTAATACCAAACTAGAAAGACTAAGCTTTTAGTATGTTAATCGCTCTAATCTTAAAAATACATTCCTACTATAGTAATTAATATAATAGATATCAGCATTGATTATTACTCTCTGTGTATTCTTCATATTTGTTCCTTTTTAACCTCCTTAATGAGCTCGAATAATTGCCCAAGCTCCTGTACAATACTGTGCCCTAAAATAGCACCTACAGCAGTTCCAACTCCAGGAAAAAAACACTACCTATCGTTCCACCTGCTACTGTGCAAACAGCCAATGCCTGTGCTGCTTCCCCAGCTCCTATTTTCCCCCTTCAACACTTACTAGCATTTCAGAGTTCAGTACTTCAAATTTTTCGAGTGATTTTGTATTCATGATGAATACCTCCTTTTTATTTTCATATTTTTTTGTCCTGTTGCAACCTGACGAATCTAGTATAGCATATAACATATTTTATAAATCTGCAAATCCTGAATGAGTTTCTGACGTCCTGAATGGTATTTTTAACCATTTAGGGACGTCAAAAGCTCATCATTGGGATCTCAATGAAATGTTTTATGAAAAATTTTGTAGAATAAGAATATAAGGTTACTTCAAAATAGGAGATACGATGAAGAAATTAGCATTTTCACTCATTTTTATAATACTTTTTACTATTTTACTGGCAGGTCTTCCAGAAACTTTAGCCCTTCATATTGCTATTTTGTTTCAGTGGAATTTGACAGCAGTTGGTGTTATGGTATTAATTCAAGAGATATTGATGCTGTTCTTCATCCTTTATCTCTTGAAACGAGCAGATTTATCCTCTATTTTTAAAAGGAAGAAAATCCGTAAACGTGATATCGCAGCTTTTCTTACTTTACTGTTCATCTTTTTCTTATTGGCAGACATAAGGAAAGACTTGGTGCAATATATAGCGCGAACGACTATGAATACCAAACTTTATAGTAAGGTTGGTATCTGGAGTGGAGGAAAAATTTTTGATATTTGTAGTATTCTCATAACGGTATTGATTAGTCCAATTATAGAAGAACTTTTTATCGAGGATATGTCATGTCTCGGTTCTTTACCAATTCAAACTATTATTTAGACGTCTTGCTTTCTGCTAGTCTATTTACGTTAGGACACATGATCTTACTTCAGAGACTGGGTCAATCTCAGTTTTTACTTTTTGAAGTGGATTGGCATTATCTCTATTTTACCGTTATAGTCAAAACATCCGACTTCAGATTCTCTTTTCATGTATCGTGGAATTTATATCTTTCATAGCCTCTATCTGGTATATCCTTTATAATTGGATTTATTTTCATTTCTTTTTAGTAAGCAAAAACAAACTGATAGCTATAAAGTGTTATCAGTTTGTTTATTTTTGAATCTATCGAATATTTTTATATTTTGTTCTTGTGAACTTCCAATCCTTTTTATATAATAAATACTAGAATTACACATAATTCTTACATATTTTATCAATCAGGAACATTATAAAAATGAATATTTTTTATTTTAGAAGATGATCTTACTCAACAATATTATATGGAGACTATTGTTGAAGAAATTATCGAAAAACATCATCTTCAATATCATCATTTTGAAGTTGTTGGAAAACCTAAACAATTACTAGAAGCCATATCTGAGAAAGGAAGCCATCAGATTTTCTTTTTAGACATTGAAATCAAAACCGAGGAAGAAAAGGGCTTAGACGTTGCTAAAAAGATACGCGAGATAGATCCTTATGCCATCATTGTCTTTGTAACCAGTCATTCTGAATTGATGCCTACAGCGTTTTAAGCTGCAAGTGGGTGCCCTTGATTATCTTGACAAATCGTTATCAAAAGAAATCTTTAAAAAACGGATCGAAACTGCACTGCTACATACTGAAAGCCTAACAGGTAAAGGGCTGACAGACGATGCTCTTCTCTTTGAAACACCTCATACACAAATACAAGTGCCATTTAAAGATATTCTTTATATTGAAACTTCCTCTCGTCCTCACCGCTTAGTTCTTTACACACATAGAGGACGTACGGAATTTACTGCTAATATTTTAGATATTTTAAAAAAAGAAAAACAGTTCTACCAATGTCATCGCTCCTTTGTTGTTAATCCAGCTAATGTCCATCAAGTGGATAAAGTAAATCATATCCTTCACTTCCAGAATGGTGCTACTTGTCTTGTTTCTAGATCAAAAATAAAAGGGTTAACAGAAGCCATTGCAGCCCTGCACCGGAGGGAATGATATTATGGTGCAATTATCATTGATTATCATAGACATGTTTTTATTGTTGTTTCTGTTTTCCTACATTAGTGGACAAAAATTAACAACTAGAACATATCTAATAGCAATTCTAACCAATTTACTTTATAGTATAATTTTTCTTTTATTCCAAATAGTTTATTTTTCTTATCTGATAGGTCCAACTTATAATTTTTTTCTTGGATTGTTGGAAAAATCTTACAACAAAAACATTAAAAATTTTTACGGACTTTTTCCAATCACACTATGGAATTTAATTCAACGCTTGATTATTTTTCATATCTCCTTTATTTAGTTTTAGTGTGAAAGCCTCAATAAAAGTTTTTTGGTCCGATTGTCACATCAATTATGGCAACGCTGATAGTATTACTTTTTGCGTTTAATTCAATATAATTTTTAAGACATTAAAAATCTCAAAAATTAATCACAACGATAGAAAAATTATCATCTTTGTAAATATCAGCATGATTGTTTTATCATCTTATTGTTCAAGTTCTATCTTATTTAGAAAACGAGGTAACATACAGACACTAAATTTTTGAGAAAGTTTAGTAGTTCTTTATCTTATCCTTTTTGTGAGTGTTGCCAATTATTTAGACCGTCATTTACGAGAGAATCCAAAATGATTTAATGCTTCAAAAAGATTTACAGTTAAAAAATATGGAAAAACTACAGTCATCACATTGAAGAACTGTACACAGAAGTTCGAATTTTCGGCATGATTACGAAAATATTTTAATGACCTTAAAATTAGAATTGAACAAAATAATCTAAGTATTGTAAAGAATGTCTATCATTCTGTTTTGAAAAGATTCAATAAGCGCTTTTCCGCAATCCCAAAGTATGATATCGGACGGTTAGTCCATATCAAAAATAAAGCTTTAAAAGAGCCTGCTAGCTGCTAAATTTGCACAAGCTCAAGAGCATAATGTAGCCGTTTCATTGGAGGTTCAGAAGATATTTACCCACAAGGAATGGAATTAGTTGACTTTATCACCATTGTCTCCATTTTGTGTGATAATGCTATTGAAAGCTGCTGCTCCAACTATGACGATTGCTTATATTTTGTCAGAAAACAAGCAGGTATTCTCCATTGAAAATACTATAAAAGAGGAACATATAGACATGTCCCGTATTTTTGATGCAGGGAGTTAGTTCTAAAAGGAGCTGGGCGAGGAATTGGATTATCAAATGTCTTAGCAATTCTGGATAGGTACCCAAATGTTTCTCTTACTAGCGCTAGTCAAAATTATCGTTTTCCAGCATGTCCTTGAGATTCATCTGAATTAAAGAAAACCATTGCTGTAATATCAAGTACAGTAATGGTTTTTATGTTATCCTAAATCAGGTTGTCCAAGTTTGCCTAATTTATACTTTTTTAAATAAGGACTAAATAAGTCTTCCAACCAGCCGCCACCGACGACTTGTTCGAGTTCTTGACTTGTAAGTGTATGAAAAATGATCCAATGTTTTGTTTTGTCCATAATAGGAACCTCCTTTTTGATATATTGATTATAATCCAACTGTTGAATAATGAATCGTTAAATCTTAAACGGTAGTGATTTCGTCCTAAACGGTCATTCGACATTGTTTAACAGTTTGTCTTTGTAGTAATCAAAGAATGATTTTTTTCACAATGACAATAGTTACTCTTCCTTGTAGACCATACTTGATAACTTGTCCATTGGACTTAGAAATTTTAAGCTTTGGCAGTTACTTTAAAAAGGTTTCCTTGTTTTGTTTCAGTAGCGAAGTATCAATTTTATTGATATTTCCGATAATGGTGATGGACTGCTTTCCAATTTTTCTAAAGTTAAACGAGTGGTTTGTCCTTTTTTTAAATTGGTCATATAGGCTGAAGGTACATAATAAGTGATAAGGACTTCGTTTGTTTTGGTGATATCTGGATAGATTTGGGCAATTTCAGTTCCTTTAGGTAATAAGTTGTTCCCTTTTAACTTTTCACTAATATGCAGAACACCTGTTTCGGGAGCGACTAATCTATTGTTTTGAAGCTGTACATTTGCTTGATTCAATTGATTCTGTAAATCAGTGATTTGCGTTATAAGGGTTGCTAACTGTTGGTCAGCCGTTTGGATAAATTGTGTGCGGAGTACTTCGATTTTCGTAGAAAGACTATTGTCATAAGTCGCCGCAGTTCCAGTACCAGCTTTTTGAATCTTTAGATTCGCAATGGAAGAGTTTAAATTGGATATATTGGTATCAATTTGAGACAAATACTGATTTGTGAGGAAGTCATCTGGATTAGCTTGATACTGTTTCTTATACATGTTGAATGTTGTTTTGATGTGGATTACTCTTGGGTAAATGTGAAGCATTCTCTGAGATGACCTGATGCAGTTCACGATAATCATTTATCTGTTTTGTTAAATCATTGATTTGCTGATCAATCGCAGCAATTGTGTTATGAGCCAAAAAGCGTTTACTGACTTCGATATTGCTTTTTGAAATTCCTAATGATAGATCCTGTGATTGTTTGATAAAATTGTTAAAAAGTATTAGCATAGCCAAATTCATCTTCACCCGAAAAAGATTTATCCCTTGATGCAAACTCGATTTGAGTGTTTCTAAGCCAACTTTTTGTCGTTGATAAGTCGCAAGTTGAGTTTTAATAGCTGTTTGTTGAGAGACTTCCATATTTTTTGCATATTGAATCAACAACTCTCCTTTTACGACTGCCTTTATTTTCAGCTAAATGGTTAATCAAAAATCGTATTGTGCTGCTTGATTGGATCATAGTAATGACTTTCGTTGGTGTAATTTCACCGATAGATTTGACAGTCACTTCCTTTTGACCAATAATGGAAAAAAAGAACCAGAAATAGAACGAACAATACCAAAGGAAGAATAAGAACGGTCGCAAAGTTATGGTATCTTCGATGATAAAATTCTACACTTTTAAACAAATTGGGATTCATAATTCACTCCTTATTTATTAAATAAATGATGATAAAAGCCTTGTCTTTCCATCAATTCAGCGTGGGATCCAGTTTCAATAATCTGCCCTTTATCAAGAACAATCGCTTGGTTGTCCGCTTTGAAATGCTGAGACGATGAGCAACAAAAAATAATCGTTTTGTCTTTTAAGCCCATCAGATTGTCAATGACCTTTTTCTCAGTTAGAACATCCAATCCGCTCGTTGCCTCATCAAGAATAAGAATTGGTGACTTTGTTAAGAGGGCGCGTGCTAGAGCAATTCTTTGCTTTTTGTCCACCTGATAGACCAGCTCCATCGGACAATTCTGTTTGATATCCCATAGGCATTTGTTCAATATCCGAACGAATTTCTGCAATTTCACAAGCGCGAATAATCTCTTCTTGAGAAAATATTTGATTCGTCCCTAATGTAAGGTTTTCTAAGATAGAACCACTAAAAATATAGGCTTGTTGTGGTAAATAATTGATATATTGACGAAGCGTCTTCTTATCAATCATTTTTGAGATCATTTCCATTGAGACGGATTTGCCCTTTATAAGGCTCATAAAATGAACCATCATTTTGGCAAGCGTTGTCTTTCCCGAACCACTGATGCCGACTAAGCTCACCCTTATCTCCTATTTTTATTGTTAAGTTAATATCCGATAACGTATCTCGTCGAAACCGTATTTATAGGAAACATTATGGAACGTAATATCACCAGCCAAGAAATTTTTCTCTGTAATGACTTGTTTGGTTTTGAATTCGGATTCTACAGATGAGACTTCATTCAACCGCTTGTTAGCAACCTTAGCCGATTGCAGCTTAGTTTGCAGATTAATAATACTTTCAAGAGAATTTGTAAAAATAAGAAAAGTAGAGCCGTAAATGTGATGAGCTGCCCAATTGAGATTTTCTCAGATATAACTAAATGCGCACCGAGCCATAAAAATAAGCACATTTAAAATTAATTGAAAGCCTTGTTTTAAGAGTTGTTTGAAAAAAATAGAATATTTACTAAGCGTAAAAGATTTATCTAAATAATTTACAAATTCGCTGTCTATCTTTTGGTAACGAGCTTCTTCGCTTGTTAAAAGATTTAATGGTTTTCAATGCCATTAATATCTTCGATAATAGCAGAATTTACCATAGAATTGCTTTGCATGACGTCATGATTCATTTTTCAAAAGGCTTTTATAAAAGCAAAAATAATCACCATATAGATAGGGAATAGCAAGCAGGTGAGTAAGAAAAGGTTGGTATTCTGTAATAATAATACCCTCCTACTATTATCAAAAATAGAAAGGTCAAGAAAGAGTGAAAGTATTGTAGAAGCGAGAGCATCAATAATGGAATTAGCATCTGTAAAAACGAGAAATAATCTCTCCAGTGCGTCTCATGTGCAAAAAGACATCAGTAATTCAAAAAAATATGTCGAATATATGATAAAAATCACATCGATGGTCAGCCGCTGACTAAGTACAATCAATAAGTAATCTCTGGAAAAAAACTCATCATTTGCTGCAAAATATAAGTAATAATCAGACCAATAGACACTATTCAAGAGTTGATTTCATCTGATTTGGGATGTATTCGTCCAAAAACACTTTTGCAGATAATAGGAACCAACAATGTTGATGAGGGTCACGAGCAAACTAGCTAAGACAATATAAAAATCAAGAACGCTGTTTAAAGATGAGTGGTAAAAAGCTAGCAAGTCCATTTTTCTTATCCTTATGTGGTTTATAGCTAGGTTCTGGTGCTAAAAAATAGCAACACCAGTCCATTCTGTTTGCAAATGTTTCTTTTGAGGATCTTGGTTATTTTTACACTTGGGTCAGGATCTCCAACTAGCAGACCTTTTTTTCGTATTTTTATAGATAACATAATAATGTGGGAGTTTAGCTTTTTTCTGAACATGAACGATAAAAGGATAGGGAATAGCTTCCATATCAAACAAGGACATATCCCCTTGAATCGGTCGTGTCTCAAAGCCTATTTCTTGTGCTGCTTGAACAATTCCAAGAGCCGTTGTCCCTTCTTTACTTGTCTTAGCAAGTTCTCTCAGATGTGCAAGAGTAGTCTGAACCATAGTATTTTGCAATGGAAGCAAGCGCAGCGACACCACAATCTCTTGCATCTATTTGAGGAACAAATGTTTTCTTAACATTCTAACAATGATTTCCTTTCTAAAAATAAACTCGGATTATTTTTACGTAGGTAATAGTAGACACGTAATTTGAGATAAACATCTATTAAAACATAACTTATCATCATACTAAAAAAGCAAAGCTGGTTAGTAGAATACTTAATATGGGAATAGAATGGATAAATAAATAGCTGAGTGATAAAAAGAATAAACAGTGCTGTGGCATTGCTATTTCCCCAATTTTGAATTTTTTTCTAGTCGTAATAATGCAGTATTTGAAATATGAAATATTTTTCTAAAAATGAACATGTATACAGAAGAATTCCTTTCCTTTTTTTATACTCTGATTATCTCAAAATATTTCTGAAAAGCATTGTAAAAATCCCAAATGGTAGCTATAAGGTCCTGAATGGTTCAAAAAATACCGTTCAGGACCTATAATAAACTCGTTCAGGATTTGCTCAGTTATCTTTCATTTGATATGGTAGGATATAAGTTGGGAGGAAACATAATGATTCAAATTCAACCTTTTTCGTTTATTAGCTCTATGTCGCTATATTTTTATCGCTCTCTATCTTCGCACGATCCATCAATTATTTAAAATAAAGCTGCAATTGACGCATTCTGCACAAAAGAACTTTTCGTCCAACTACTTATTTTGTGGTACAATCCAAATTTTCTCATTTAAAGATGCCACCAAAAAGTTGAAACAATCCGAAAAATACGATAAAGAGGGAAAAATTGTCCTTATTGGAGAACATATTGATTATGAACTGCTGTTTAGAAATCACTATCTTGTTTTTCGGTGTCATTGATCAGACCAATGATCATTCTCTAAAATTTCTCAAGGAACAAATCTGGTTTTATTTGGCTGGAATTTATAAGTAATTCTTATGATATATGACAACAGAAAAAGACGAACCCTTTTCAGATTCGTCTTTTTCTATTTCCTTCTTTGTACAATTCATCGACCTTATTCCAGTTGATAACTGAAAAGAAAGCTTTAATGTAGTCTGGGCGAACATTGCGATATTTCACATAGTAAGCATGCTCCCAAACATCAATTCCCAAAATAGGTGTTTTTCCTTCAGAGATTGGCGTATCTTGGTTGGCAGTTGACATCACTTCTAGCTTACCTTCTTTGTTTACCACTAGCTAAGCCCAGCCTGAACCAAAAAGCGAGTCGTTGCAGCTGTCGTAAAGGCTGTTTTGAAATCGTCAAATGAGCCAAAAGTTGCTTCAAGATCTGCTGCTAATTCTGCTGATGGTGCTGTTTCTTCTGGGTCATCAATTCCCAGAAAAAGAGCATGGTTGAGATGACCACCACCATTATTGATTACTGCTTGACGGATATCGGTTGGAATAGTCTCAACATCAGCTAAAAGTCGTTCTAAATCCTCACCGATTTCAGGATGTTTTGCTAGCGCCGCATTTACATTATTTACATAAGTATTGTGGTGTTTGTCATGATGCAAGTGCATGGTTTCTTCATCAATATACGGTTCCCAAAAGCGTCGTAAGCATAAGGTGAGATCAGGTAAAATAATTGCCATTGGTTTGTTCCCTTTTTCATTTTATATGAAAATGATAACGTAGACCTACAAAATTTTTCAACTTATTTGCTTATAAGTTGTGGGTAGCAATCTTTAACAAAGCCAAGTCAAATAAGTAACTTTTTACATAAACTCCAGACTTGATTTGGTAATCTGTTTCAATCAAGCAGGAGAGACTTTTATAAAATTTCCAAGGATAATGAGCGGACATCGCGCAAGGCATATTTAATTTGATAAGGATTCACCTTTCGTCCCAAATAACCAGACAAATCTGCTACAATCTGACTTTCATTACGTCCATTTTTCAAAGAGAATTTTTCACTTGCGTAAATATCCGAAAACTGCCCCAGCATAATCGCAATCAGCTTGATTTCGTCTTCACCTTGCAATGTCAAATCGCGCACCAGGCTTCTTGCCGCGTCCACCTTTTGCTGCAAAATCATCTGAGTCAAGTCAAAAATATTATCCTGCAAAGTCTTTGGAATCGCTTCAGCAATGTCATCATTTGTAATGATGACATCTTTTTATAGTCCTTTAAAAAGCTAGGTTTTTGCTGATTTCACTAAAATCAAAGCCGGATTTGACAAGCAACTCCTCGAAAACTTGTGAACTAAATTCTAATCCTTGTTCCTGAGCCAGCTTACTAAAGTATGCCCGCAGCTCCTGCTCTTTTTGGTTCAATTGCTTCAAAACATTTTACCATCCCGTTTTGAGCAGTTTTACAATTCGTCGTTTGCTGTCTAACTTCCCTTCCGCAAAAATGACTAATTTCGTTGTATCTGCAGGATTCTCCAAATATTGCTCAAAAGATTTTTAGTTCATCATCTGTCAAAATAACGTTTTTAGTTGTTGTGACATCCAAAAATGATCCAAAATGACGATTTTCTCTTCTGAAAAGAAGGGCAAACTCACTAGATCAATCTCCACATCTGGATAAATGGCTTCTTTCATATCAAAAGTAAGCCATATTTAAATCTGCCGCATTATATCGAATTTGGTGTAAAAATTGTGATTTCATTGCTTCAAATTGACCTGTATCATCACCAGTTAAAATCGTCAGATTAGGTAAATTTGTCACATTTACTGTTTTGATCTCTTCAATCCTAACTTTAATGACCTCCTTTTTATGAGGTTTATTTTTCTAACATCTTTTTATTCTATCAAAAATCTTAAAAAGAAGATAGATTAGTATCTCAAAACCAACTCCGTTCCAGTAGCATCCTGTTTAATCTTACCAGCTTTCATGAGTCCACCCAAAGCTTTCTTAAACTGCCCTTGGAAATGCCGAAAGTCGCCTTAATATCCTCTGGAGCTGACTTATCATTGAGAGTCATGAAGCCACCGTTGGTCTCCAGATAGGGTCAGGATCATCTGGGCGTCATTTTCCAGCATTTCAAAAGAGCGAGGTTTGAGCGAAAGGTTCAAAGTCCTATCCACCTCACGAAAACCAATGACACGCACATCCAATACCTGGCCCAGCCGTGGCTCAGCATAGCGCTCGCTGGGGTGGATAAAAGCCAGCATGTTATTTTTCAGGCAGATGAGACAAAGGTTCCAGATAACTTCAAACGATAAACAATAGCCGGCCAATTTTGATTTTTGCATATTATTATAAGCTGGACGAGCTAATTTCTGAAATCTTCTTGGTAGGCTAAAAAGCCCCCAAATACGGTCTTTTTTTGTCTACATCCAGACGAATATAGAGGCAGTCGCCTTTTTAGGCCAAAAGTTCTTTTATTTCTGGCAAAATGTCGAGGACACTACAATTTGCTTATCTGGAAGTCCTGTGTCAACAAAAACACCTAAGTCCTTGCGAACATCCGTCACTGTTCCCCAGCCAAAAGTCGTCTGGGTCGCTGTTACATCAAGAGTCGTCAAGCGAAGTTTCTGCTTCATGTCGCTATAGGCAAAAACCCTTGACCGATTCGCCCAGTTGATGCTCCCCTCTTCTTTAGCTCAAAAGCATACGTCTGCCCATCTTTTTGAACAAAGTAAAAACGATTATTTTCATCGGTTACAAGACCTGTTATAAATGTTGCAAGATTTGTATTCATTTTTTTATCTTTCTATCATTCGAAGCGGATATGAAACTTTCTTCCTACTTCAAAAGAAAAAGCTGGAACAAAAGTGTTCAGCTTCCTTTGTTTATATAGTTATCATTCTAAGACGCAGTGATTTGGAGAAACTATGTTGACTTTAGTCAATTAGAGTTTCCATGCACAGTATTTGGCACTTTGGTGCCTAATCAATCACTGCTGAGTGGGCTCTAACTCGTTGATAAATCAACTTTTACAGCCCTACTCAACTTTTGCGGAAGTGGGACGAAATCAATTTTTCTAGGAAACGACTGATTTCGTCCCACCCTCCTTTGCTTTCTATTTTTTTACTACATACAGAGAAAAACTTACACTTCAATCAATTCTTTTTCCTTGCTGGCAGTCATATCATCAATATGCTTAACAGCCTCATCTGTTACTTTTTGAATATCTTTTTCAAGTGTTTTTCAATTCATCTTCAGTAATTTCTTTTACTTTTTCTTGCTTTTTAGCTTCATCCATAGCGTCACGGCGGATATTACGAATAGCAATTTTAGCATTTTCACCGACTTTCTTCACTTCCTTAGCAAGATCACGGCGAGTTTCTTCTGTCAAAGCGGGAATGACCAAACGAATAACCGTACCGTCGCTTGCAGGGGTAATACCAAGATCAGAAGCGTTGAGTGCGCGCTCAATATCTTTGATAGAAGATTTGTCAAACGGCGTCACCAAAAGGACACGCGCTTCAGGAATCGTGATAGACGCGATTTGATTGAGCGGAGTTTCCACTCCATAATACTCAACTGAAATCCGATCTAAAAGGCTGGCATTCGCACGACCAGCACGAATGCTACCAAATTCACGCGCTAAACTTTGGTGTGATTGTTTCATTCTTTCTTTCGCTTTTTCTACAATTGCATTTGCCATAACTTATTCCTCTTCTTTTTCTACATTATTTGAAACGGTTGTTCCGATTTGCTCACCAAAGACAACACGTTTGATATTACCAGGCTCATTCATATTAAAGACAACAAGGTCAATGTCATTATCCATTGAAAGAGTAGAAGCCGTTGAATCCATGATACGAAGACCTTTGTTAATCACGTCACGATGGGTTAATTCATCAAACTTCACAGCTGTCTTATCTTTCTTTGGATCTGCATTATAGACCCCATCAACACCGTTTTTTTCGCCATAAGAATCGCATCAGCTTCAATCTCAGCTGCACGAAGGGCAGCTGTTGTATCTGTTGAGAAGTAGGAGAACCAACTCCAGCACCGAAAAATAACGATACGTCCTTTTTCCAAGTGTCGCAGAGCGCGTCCACGAATATAAGGTTCTGCTACTTGCTGCATCGCAATCGCAGTTTGTACGCGCGTATCCACCCCCACTTGTTGAAGTGAATCCGCCATGACCAAGGCATTCATGACTGTTCCTAACATTCCTGTGTAATCAGCCTGCACACGATCCATTCCTGCTTCTGCCGCAGGCTCTCCACGCCAGAGATTCCCACCGCCGATAACAAGGGACAATTTCAATACCCAAATCATGTACTTCCTTGATTTCCTCTGCCATTTTTGAACGGTTGAAATGTTAATTCCTCTCCCTTTCTCACCAGCAAGAGCTTCACCTGATAATTTGATTAAAAATACGTTTATATTTCAGGGCTACCATTTTTTTATTCTCCTTATTTTATCTGTACTATTTTACCATATTTTTGAGATTTTTATATAGTCAAATTCTTTAAAAAAATAAAAAAATTTCGATAAAAGGGAGAAGATGGTTTGCTATGCTATTTGAGCAACCAGCTATGGTGTCGTTCATTTATTATGCAACGAATATTGAAATCAGAAACTTTTGTCTCAGCTTCTTTGCCGTTTTGTTTAATGTGTAAAAATCAGAATCTAAGCTAGAAAAATCTAATAAAACCTGAGTGAAAATCACTCGTTGAAAGCGCAGGAACACCTTCTATCTGACTAGCAAAATCATCTGTCATCTTTTGAAGTGCTAACGCTTTTTCAATTGCTTTTATAATAACTCGCGCAGCTTCGGACCACCAATGTAACTAAACATCATGCAAGCAGACAACAAGAGTGAACAAGGGTTTGCTTTATTTTGATTTGCGATATCAGGAGCCGTTCCATGCGTTGCTTCAAAAAAATAGCATGACCTGTTTCATGAGTGATATTAGCTCCAGGAGCAATACCAATGCCGCCGACTTGAGCAGCCAGCGCATCACTAACATAATCTCCATTCAAATTTGTCAAAGCTACTACTTGAAATTTTTCAGGATTTAATAGAATTTGTTGTAAAAATTATCTGCAATCACATCTGTCACAATCAATTTTTCCAGCTGCTAATTCCTTTGCAAACTCCTTCTCTGCAAGCTCATAGCCCCATTTTCTGAAACCACCTTCTGTAAATTTTTGGATATTCCCTTTATGAACCAGAGTTACGTTTTTACATTGGCAGATAGAGCATAATGAATCGCTGCACGAATCAACCGTTCACTTCCTTGGCGTGAAATTGGTTTAATGCCAATAGCACTCGTCTTCGGAAAACGAATTTTATCAATTCCCATTTCTTCTTGCAAAAAGATTGTATCACTTTTTGAGCCTCATCAGACTCACTTTTCCCATTCGATTCCTGCATAAATATCTTCGGTATTTTCACGGAAAAATTGTCATATCCGTCTTTTCAGGATGTCGTAGTGGGCTAGGAACGCCCGCAAAATACCGTACGGGACGTACACAAGCGTAGAGATCTAGTTCTTGACGCAAGGCAACATTTAAAGAACGAATGCCACCACCAACAGGAGTTGTAGAGGACCTTTAATCGCAACTAAATGATGCTGAATTGTCGTTAAAGTCTCTTCTGGCAACCATTCTCCTGTCAAACGAAGGCTTTTTCTCCCGCCAATATCTCTTTCCAAAAATCTTTCTACTGCTTCCATAAGCTATCTCCACCGCTTTATCAAGATAAGTTGTGCATTTTTCCAAATGTCATGTCCAATTCCATCACCTTCGATATAAGGGATAATGGGATTATCAGGAACGAGCAACTTTTTATTCACAAGACGAATTCTTTCTGCCATTTTATCTCCTCCCAATAGGAATATAATGTAAATTTTGAGCGCCAACATAATGAGAGCGAGTCTAATCAACTTATTATTCTTGCGTTGCTCTTGAATGTGAGCAATCCAGCCAGACACTCGACTCATTGCAAAAAAATCAATGTATAGATACTACTGTCAATACCTAAAACATGGTAAACCGTTGCTGAGTAAAAAATCTACATTCGGTATTAAATGCTTGGTGTGCTTCATATAACGTTCGATTTCTTCTGAAAATCTGGTACCAAATTTCTTTTTCTGTTCCTTTGTCAATTCCTCTGCCATTTCTCGCAAATATTTTTCACGAGGATCTGTGTTTTATAAACACGATGACCAAAACCCATGATTTTTTTCATGTGAAGCTAATTTTCGATCAAATATGCATTCGTATCACCCTCTGCTTTAATTTCCTTTAACATGTCAAAGACGCATTCATTGGCTCCTCCATGAAGTGACCCTTTTAAAGCGCCGATTGCCGCTGTCACACAAGAATAAATATCGGTTAAAGTGGAGCACAGACCCGCGCTGCAAAAGTGGAAGCATTTAGCTCGTGATCTGCATGAAGAACCAAAAGCACGATTGAAAGCTCTAATTTCTAATTCTGATGGTTCCTGCCCATTTAACATATATAAAAAGTTCGCTGCAAATCCTAAATCTTTTTCTCGGTTCAATCGGAGTTTGTCCCGATCTCAACCTTGTAAATGTTGCAATAATCGTTGGAATCTTAGCCATCAATTGAATACTTTGTTCATAAGTTGCTTCTAGAGACGTCTCTTCGGCATGGATATTATAGACTCCTAAAAGACTAACTGTAGAACGTAATACACTCATTGGATGCAGATGCTTGCGCGATTGGATGAGAATACATTGTTCCACCGCATCACTAATGACATAGTTGGCACGTAAATCGTTCACAAAAATGTTTCAATTCAATCTGAGTTGGCAAATGCAAATTCCAAAGTAGGTAAATAACTTCTTCAAAACTTGCATTATTCTCCATCAATTCGGAAATATTATAGCCTGCATAAGAAAGAGTATCATCTATAATCTGACTGATACGAGTATCACAGGCAATCGTATCTTTTAAACCATTGCTTTGTGTCATTGTTTTACCTCTTGCAATTTCTTTCTAACCACCATTGGTAAAATTCCCCCATTTTCATAATAACGAATATCCGCGTCTGCATCAAAACGAAGACGTGCTTTAAATCGTGCAATTCGATCGCCTTCTTTTGCAATAACCGTTATGACTTGTCCTACCTGTGGCTCTTTCGGCGATTGAATATCAAACGTTTCTTTTCCAGTTAATCCAAGATTTTGAGCATTTTCGCCGTCCAAATATTGAAGAGGCAGAATGCCCATCATGACTAAATTGGAGCGGTGAATTCTTTCAAAACTTTCAGCTAAAACCACTTTAACACCCAAAAGATTTGCTCCTTTAGCTGCCCAATCACGACTAGAACCCATACCATAATCTCGACCTGCCAAAATAATCGTATCCACTTTTTTTCTTTCTTATAACACATAGCAGCTTCATAAATCGGCATCAGTTCACCCTTATACTTTGTATAACCACCAAGTTTTCCAGCTGCTAGTTCATTTTTATCCGAATATTGGCAAAAGGTGCCTCTCATCATCACTTCATGATTCCCGCGACGACTACCATAAAATTAAAGTCTTGATAGCTTACACCATGTTCCTCTAGATATGATGCTGCTGGACTATTTCTAGCAATATTTCCTGCTGGAGAAATATGGTCTGTCGTAATCGTATCTCCAAATTTTGCTAAAACAGCTAGATTTTTCAATGGTTGAATGTTTGTATCATCTTCCAAGCCATCAAAGTAAGGAGGATTTTTGTATATAAGTAGAGGCTTGATTCCAGTGATAGATTTTCGACTTTGTTGTTGGAATTTGATTCCATTTTTCACTATCAGTAAAAACATGCTCATACTCTTTTTTAAACAAACTACTGGTAACGTATTTTTTTGTACATAGTCTGCTACCAAATCATGATTTGGCATAAGATCCATGAAGTAAACAGGTAGTCCATTCCTATCATATCCAAGCGGTTCACTTGTTAAATCAATATTTGTATTCCCAGCTAAAGCATAAGCGACCACCAGTGGCGGACTAGCTAAAAAATTTGCTTTAACCAAAGGATTGATTCGTCCTTCAAAATTCCGATTACCTGATAGGACAGCGCTAGCAAAGTAAATCTGTATCCGTAATTGCTTTTGCCACTTCTGGTAACAAATTTCCAGAATTGCCAATGCAAGTGGTGCAGCCATATCCAACAACATTAAAACCTAATTTGTCCAGATAGACTTGGAGACCACTCTCCTTCAAATAAGCTGTACAACCTTTACTTCCTGGTGCAAGTGATGTTTTGACTGTCTTTGAAACACGCAATCCTTTTTCCACAGCACGTTTAGCTACTAAGCCTGCCGCCATTAAGACATACGGGTTGGAAGTATTGGTACAACTAGTGATTGCTGCAATAGCGACATGACCCGTCTTAATTTCTTCTTCATAATCGTCAAACAATACCGTCGCTGTTTTCCTCAATTCCTCTCTTGGTAAACCAAAACCTCGAACACCAGCTTCTCGGATAAGACTCGCTTGAAATTCTTGCTTAGCATTTGTCAATTCAATTAAATCCTGTGGCCGTTTGGGACCAGAAATACTTGGAACAATGGTGGACAAATCAATCTCAACAATTTTTGAATAAATTGGCTCCACTTTTTCATCATAAAATAGATGATTCTTTTGAGCATAGAGCTTCGTTAACGCAATATGTTCTTCTTTCCGATTTGTTAATCGCATATAACGAAGTGTCTCTTCATCAATAGGAAAGTAACCGCAGGTTGCTCCATATTCTGGCGCCATATTTGCAACTGTTGCGCGATCTGCCAAACTAAGTGTTGCTAGTCCTTCCCCAAAGTATTCCACAAATTTTCCAACTACATTTTTCTTGTCGCAATCGTTGCGTTGCTTTTTAAAAGCCAAGTCTGTTGCCGTTGCAATCTTGGGCAATTTCCCAACTAAGCGTACACCAATCACTTCAGGAACTGGAAAAATAGGAGGCTTCTCCCAACATAGCAGCTTCTGCTTCAATTCCTCCAACTCCCAGCCAAGAACCCCTATTCCATTGATCATTGTTGTATGACTGTCTGTTCCAAACATTGAATCCGGATAAAGCATGCCGTCTTTTTCAATAACAACATCACTAAGGAATTCAATATTAACTTGGTGAATAATCCCAGTTGCTGGTGGAACTGCACGATAATTATCAAAAGATTGCTCAGCCCATTTCAAAAATTCATATCGCTCATTATTACGTGAAAATTCCTTTGTTATATTTTCTTCCAAAGCAGTTTCACAGCCATAACAATCAACTTGCACACTATGGTCAATGACTAAATCCACAGGAATTTCAGGATTGATAAGTTCTGGGTCTCCCCCATTTGTTACAACTGCATCGCGCATACTTGCCAAGTCAACAACAACTGGTACCCCCGTAAAATCCTGTAAAATAACACGACTTGGTTTAAAGGGCACTTCACCTTTCGGTTTAACAGCTTGATAGTGCATTAGATTCTCTATGTGATGTTTTCTTACGGCATCACCATCTTCTTTTCGCAAAAGACTTTCTAATAACATGCGAATAGAATAAGGAAGATTGTCTAAGTCTCCACCCATATCTAATGCCGCTTTTTCGAGATCAATATAGCTATATTCTCGCTTATCTTGATATAATATAGATTTATATGTTAGCATGAGAAACCTCCCATTAGGAATAATTATTTTATATTATACAATTTTACGAAAATTCATGCAATAGTTTTTGAAAAATATGTCAGAAAATATAACATAAAAGATTTTTGCTTTAAATATGTATCTCCTGCAAATTTTTATTCCAAATATAAAAAGCGATGAATTCATCAATCCAACGCTTTTAATTTTAGTAAAAAGAAAAACTCCATCCGAAGATAGAGTTTTAGATTCTGAATTAAAGTGAGTTAACATCAACCTTAATACCCACACCTTGAGTAGTGGTGATAGTAAGATTTGTCATGTAAGTTCCTTTTACTGTAGCCGGTTTAGCTTTTGCAATCACACCGTGGAATGCTTTGAAGTTTTCAACCAACTTATCAGCGTCAAATGAAACTTTACCAATGATAGCCTGTACATTACCTGCACGGTCTGCACGGTAAGTAATTTTACCACCTTTAGACTCTTCAACTGCTTTTGCAACATCCATTGTTACAGTACCAGTTTTAGGGTTTGGCATCAAGTTACGTGGTCCAAGGATACGTCCAAGACGTCCAACAAGTGCCATCATATCAGGTGTAGCAATTACGACATCAAAGTCAAGCCAGCCACCGTTGATTTTTGCAACGAGGTCATCTTCACCAACGAAGTCTGCACCAGCAGCTTTTTGCTTCTTCTGCTTTTTGCACCACGTGCAAAAACAAGCACACGTTGAGTTTTACCAGTTCCGTTTGGAAGAACCATTGCACCACGAATTTGTTGATCCGCTTTTTCACATCAATGTTCAAGTTATAAGCAACTTCTACAGTTGCGTCAAATTTCTAAAAGTTTGTTTTCTTTTGCAAGTGCTACAGCTTCTTCTACGCTGTATGCTTTTGTGCTGTCGATTTTTTCAAGAGCAGCACGAAGTTGTTTGCTTTTTTTAGCCATTTTCTATTCTCCTTGTAAGTGGTTCAATCGATTTTCATCTCCCACGTCCTTCTCGAAATGATGAAGTCTTGCGGGTTTGGGTGTTATTGATTAGTCAACAACAGTGAATCCCATAGAACGAGCAGTACCTTCGATCATACGCATTGCAGACTCAAGGTTTGCAGCGTTCAAATCTGGCATCTTAGTTTCAGCAATTTCTTGTACTTGTGCACGAGTAACTGTTGCAACTTTTGTTTTGTTTGGTGTACCTGATCCCTTTTCAACACCTGCAGCTTTTTCAAAAGAACAGCAGCTGGTGGTGTTTTAGTGATGAAAGTAAATGATTTATCTTCATATACTGAGATAACAACTGGGATGATCATACCAGCTTGATCAGCTGTACGAGCGTTGAACTCTTTTGTGAATCCCATGATGTTGATACCCGCTTGACCAAGCGCAGGACCAACTGGTGGAGCTGGAGTAGCTTTACCAGCAGGGATTTGCAATTTTACAAGTTTTTCGACTTTTTTAGCCATCTCTTAAATCCTCCTTTGTGGTTTTGGCGGTAATATAAGATTTTTACCTCCCACAAGTATGCTTCTTGCATACCTTTCTATTATACACTAAAACGACTAAATTGCAAGAAAAAAATACTAAAAAAATTCTCTATTTTTCTCGATTTTTTTGTGGTAAAATATGTGTATGACATTATTAAAAAATCGCATCTATTTTATTTATCTTTTTAACTATTATTTTAACCATTATTATTACTAAATTATTTCGCTTGAAACGATTTGGCTTGAATTTTTGCAGATTTGGCTTTTTTCCACTTTTTGTGTTGGAATTCTATGTCATCTCTGATAGAGCTTTCTACCACAGTTTCTTGCCAGAATTAGTATTAGCCCTTTCTGCCTTAGCAATTACCATTACTGTCTACTTTCTTCGAGTTAAACGCAGTTTTTACTATCCTAAGTTCTTTAAATTTTTTTCTGGCGAGCTGGTTTTATTTTGACCTTCTTTCTCTACCTCGCCATGGTGATTGGCTTATTTTTTTAACAAAATAATAAAAAAATATCGGACAGACTCATCTGCTTCCGATATTTTTATATTTAATATTTTGTTGAGAACTTATCAAATAGAGCAAATAACTTATTTGTTATGAATTGAAACAGTCTCATGAGTGATTCTAACATTAAGGAGAGAATGACTGTGAGGATAATGGTAATCGGTGAGATTTTTGGATAACAAAAAGATAGAGTAAAATAACAAGCCCGAAATCACCAAGCCGATGATGTTAAAAGAGTACGACAATGGTTTTCATTCGATTGAGCGGCTGAATAAAGCTGATGATGATAATGAAACCAACCACTGCTAATAAGATAACAGATGATGTCGCAACTTCTTGCGTGGATAATCGAAAAATCCGACCACAAGCCATGACAATCAAAACGGCCAATAAATCAACAAAAGCTGTTGGTATCGCATTCTGTAAAACCGTTCTGATGAAACGCCCTCGAATGCGCTGCTTGTTGGGCTCCAACGCTAACATAAATCCTGGTATACCAATAGTGAACGGCACTAATCAAGGAAACTTGTGATGCTTGCAAAGGATAGGTAAAAAGCAAACAAACTGGACAAAATAGCTAGTGAAATGGAAAAGATATTTTTCACAAGAAATAAGCTAGCGGAACGCTGAATGTTATTGACAACCCTACGTCCTTCTGTCACAATATGCGGCATATGCGAAAAGTCAGAATCCAGCAAAACAACTTGTACAATCTGTTTGGTAGCATCGTTGCCTGACTCCATAGCAATGCTGCAATCTGCAGTCTTCATTGCTAAAAATATCATTTACACCGTCACCTGTCATTGCAACTTTATGTTGGTTAGCTTGAAGTGCTTGGACAAATTTTTGTTTCTGTTGAGGGGTTACCCGACCAAAGACCGTATATTTTTCAACTGCTTGAGTGATTTTCTCATCAGTATCCAAGTTTTGCGCGTCTACATAATTTTCAGCATGAGGAATCTCTGCTTTGGTAGCCACTGCAGCAACTGTGACAGGATTATCTCCTGAAATAACTTTGACTTCCACACCTTGAACATCAAAATATGAAAAGGTATCGGCTGCATTTTTCTCGAATTGGATTTTCTAATAAGATGAAGAGTAGGGGTTCTACTGTTTGAGTCAAATCACCTGTAAATGGCTGATTTTTTGATTCAGCAAAAACAAGAACGCGTGAGCCACTTTCTGCATATTGTTGAAAATAGCTGCGATATTCTTCCAGCTTTTCTTTTAATACAAACTCCGGAGCACCTAAAATAAAAATTGCTTTTTGAAAGAAATAGCACCAAATTTGGTCTTTGAACTAAACGGAAAGGTTTTCACCACGGTCCAATCCTTTTTCTACTACTTCTGAAGCAAAAAAAGTCTCGAATCGCTGCAATCGTTTCATTTTCATCTGGACTTGCTGCAGATATTGTTTAAGAGCTTCCTGCGAGGCATTCTTGTCTTGCTGAACAGAGAGTACTTGTGCAACTTTCATCGTATTTTCCGTAATGGTTCCTGTCTTATCTACACACAAAACATCTACACGAGAAAGAGACTCAATCCCCTTCATACTGTTTAATAAAAACCTGCTGTCTTGCTAGACTAGCTGCTCCCAAAGCCAGCGCTAGAGTCATCAAAAGATAAAAGCCCTTCTGGAATCATCCCAATAATAGCTCCTACCGTAGAGACAATACTAACTTGAAAAACTTTCGTGATTGGTCACATAACTTTGGAAAAAAATAGAAGAAGCCCTAAAGGAATAATCAAAAAATCCAATCACTTTAACCAGATTATTGACCGAACGTACCATTTCAGATTCTTCTTTTCCAGAGACTTCTTTTGCTTTCAATGTCAGTTGATTGATGTAGGATTCATCGCCTACTTTTTCCAAACGAGCATAGGCTTTTGCCAGATACGACAAAACTGCCTGACATGACAGTATCCCCTATTTGCTTTGCGATTTCATCCGCTTCTCCTGTCAACTGTGATTCATTGACTTTCAATTCACCTGATACAATCTTAGCATCTGCATAGATTTGGTCTCCTGTCGAGAAAAGAACGATATCATCTTGTACTAAATCTTTTGTCTCTAGTTGGATTTCTTTACTGTCTCGCACTGCAATCGCTGTGTAGTGATGAAAGTAACTGCATGTTGCTCAATATTTTGCGCGCTCTAAGCTCTTGAACAATTCCAATCAAAGAATTGATAATAACAATAGGCAAAAAGAGTAGATTGTTCCACGATTGTACAATTATCAACAATAGAGCAAGAACAAAAAAGATGAAATTAAAGTAAGTAAAGACATTGGATTGAATGATTTGCCAAGTTGTCTTCTCCGTACTAACCGTTACTTTATTGACTAAGCCTTTTTGAATTCGTTCTTCAACCTCTTGTTGGCTAAGCCCTGTGTATATCTGTTCTGACATATAACCTCCATTCACAAATCATATTAGTATTCTATCAAAAAAACTTCGGTTTAAGTCATAGAAAAACTTACAGAATTGAAAAAACATGAGATTTTTCATACCTTTTCTACAAAACTTTCTAAATAAAAACAACTACAGAAAAATCCCAACAGAAATTTGTTGGGAAAGGATGTTACATTTTTTAAACAGCACCTATTTTAGTTATTCAATAAAACTCTTCTTGGCTTGGTGCCTTCTGCTGGTCCGATAACACCAGCAGCTTCTAGCTTTTCCATAAGCCGAGTTGCACGATTAAATCCGACAGACAATCGACGTTGGAGCATTGAAGCACTGGCCTTTTGAGTTTCTATAACTAAAGCCTTGGCTTCTTCAAAGAGTGGATCTCCTTGTTCACTCTCGCTACCTGAATCCATATCATTTTCAGATACTTCTCCCGGGTCAAAATTATCATCATAATCAGCTTCTGCCTGATTCTTGACAAAGGTTACAATGCGCTCTACATCTTCATCAGAAATGAACGATCCTTGCAGACGAACAGGATGATTTTCATCAATCGGCTTAAAGAGCATATCCCCACGTCCCAAGAGTTTCTCGGCACCATTTTCATCTAGAATCGTTCGGCTATCAGTTCCGCTAGAGACAGCAAAAGCAATCCGTGAAGGAACATTTGCCTTGATGAGCCCAGAGATAACATCAACAGACGGTCGCTGAGTGGCCAAAATCATGTGAATACCAGCCGCTCGAGCTTTTTGTCCCAAGCGAATAATAGCGTCTTCCACTTCTTTGCTGGCTACCATCATAAGGTCTGCCAACTCATCCACAATGACCACAATCAAAGGAAGAGGAACTTGTTTATATTCTGGTTGACTAGCATTGTACTCGGCTACTTTGACATTGTAACCAGCAATATTGCGAGCACCAACCTTAGAAAAGAGCTCATAGCGATTTTCCATTTCATCGACCACTTTTTGCAGTGCTCGACTCGCCTTGCGAGGGTTAGTCACAACGGGGATAAGCAAGTGAGGAATATCATTATAAACAGACAATTCGACCATTTTTAGGATCGACCATCATGAACTTGACTTCATCTGGTCGTGCTTTCATGAGAATACTAGCAATAATACCGTTGACTGCAACGGATTTCCCTGAACCAGTCGAACCTGCTACTAACAAATGAGGCATTTTTGCCAAATCAAACGTCCGAACAGAGCCATTGACAGCCTTTTCCTAAAGGAATTTCGAGTAATTTCTTATCATCAGTCTTAGATTGCTCCCAGAGTTCACGGAAAGTGACCGTCGCAATCTCGGAATTTGAGTACTTCAATTCCGACTAGAGATTTGCCCGGAATAGGTGCCTCAATTCGCACATCTTTGGCAGCCAAAGCCAAAGCTAAATCGTCAGCCAGATTGGAAATGCGGTTGACCCGCACTCCGACAGCTGGTTTAACTTCATACTTAGTCACAGATGGTCCGATTTCAGCTCGTTCAACAGTAGCACGAATACCAAAAGCTAGCAAAAGGTTTCTTCTAAAAATCTTGATATTTCCGCGGACAATTTTCTTTTCTTTTGATTGATTTTTAGGCTTATCAGGCGCAAACAAATTGATCGTTGGCAGTTTGTAATCGAAACTTTCTTTAGGAGTGAAATTCACTTCCACATCTTCATCTATATCATCTTGCTGATCTTCTTCGTGTGATTTCTCAGTTATATCCTCATCATAATCGTAGATTTCCGGTTCTCCTCTTCAAATTGAATCGGGTATGCGCTAAAAACATCATCATTTAAAATTTCTCCCATTTCAGGATCAATTTGAGATTCATCTTGCTCCATCTGAATAGCATTCATTGTTTCCTGTGCAGCTTTTTCTTCTTTCTCCACAAATCGTTGTTGGCGCTTCGCTTCTCGTTTTTCATTCCATGTATGATAAACTTCACTTAACTTTTCAAAAATATCATAAATTGAATATGGACTGATAAGAAGGAAACCTAACAATATCAAGAGAACACCAATAAAGTAAGAACCAATATTTGAAAATAAAAAGCCACAGGAGCATAAAGAGCAGCTCTAATAAACCGCCACCAGCAAAAAGTACTGACTTTTAAAATGAGCTTAAATCTGTTAAAATCCGTGACAAGGTTATACTCAGAACCTGCTCTTTTTAAATTTAAAATATTTACAAAAATAAAGCTTGAAATATAAGTAGCAAGCCGATAAAAAAATACTGAAAAAGCCTGATTTATAGCCTTCATGCTATTGACCCACTTAAAAAAGAAAAAGGTAAATGAGGCTGGCTATAATAGCCATATAGGCTAAACTTCCTACTAACAATCGAATAAGGTTATAAAGAGTGATTCCAACGGCACCCCATTTTAAGGCTGCAAAAAGAAGCAAAAAAGCAACTCCGAAAGTTACTAACATCCTCCGAATGGCTTTCTGCCGCTCTATTTCTGCTTTTGTCGGCCGTCGTGTTGTTCGGCCTTGTCTACTATTTTTTTCTTATTTTGCCATAAACTTTTTATTATACCACAAATCGAGCACTAATCCAATGCAAGAAAAAAAGCAGAAGCTCCATGCTTCCACTTTTGAAACAACATTGTTTACTTCCAAATCACATCATCGTCTCCGTCATCTTCTGGCAAGACAAACCACAAAAATCAAATAAGGAATAAAGCCGATTCCATATACAAAAAATGCTACTCCCCAAATCAGTCATACAATGATAGGATCAATGTCAAAATAATTTGCTATACCTGCACAGACACCCGCAATTTCCTTATTTCGCACATCTCTTGTCAATCGTTTAGCCATTCTCTGTCTCTCCTTTATAAATCTATTATAACATAAATTTTTTTACCATTAAATAAATATCATAAAGAATTTCCATGAACCAATTGTCAAACGTTCATCGTCAGCAAGATTAAAAAAAGTTGCTATTGCAGTTGACCTAGAATAAAGCGAGAAATTGGTCCGACAATCAGAAAAATTCAAGAGAAAAGCCACAATAAAATTGGTCAACCAAGCTCCAAAAGTAATTGTCGACTGAAAGCGGCACGCCGTTAAAAAAAGCATACCATAAAGAGACATCAGTGAAACCATAATGAAACCATAATCAGAACCATACCGCCTGAAACAACGAGGATCTTCTGCCAAGGTTTACGGCGTTCTGTTAAAAATTTTAAAAAGCAACTCCCTTCACAACTGGTCCTGCCACAAGAAGGTCTAAGAGAAAAAGCGGTAATCAATCCAGGAACATATCCCATTGCTAGATGAACCCATGAAAAATATCCTACAACGGACAGGTTTCCAAATGCTCATTCCAAATACCATCATGCTGCACATAAGGGCTGTAAAAAAATAATGATTTCTTAAAATTCTTCGGCATAAAAACTCCATTTCTTTGTTGATAAACGCTATTTTAGCACAAAAAAATTTTTTTTCTCGTAAGCAAATTTACAAAACCTTTCATAAGAAAAATATTTTTCATACTTTAAACGATTGATCTATCTTTACATCAAAAGGGACCCCGATAATGAATTTCAGTTAGTATAGACACTTTTCAAAAAGGTTTTGAAAAAAATTAGCTTGTTTATAGTAAAATGTGAATAGTTTTTAAATTCAGAAAGGACATGTATGAAAAAATTACTTATCTTAGGATTCGTAGCAGGATTATTTTTGACAGGCTGCACAAACTTACAAAAGAGCGATTAGGGGAAATGATTATGTAGACTCCAGCCTTTGCTTCGAATCCAGCTCAAAAAGCAGCTGAAAAAAACAAAAAGAAGCGCAAAAGCTGCTTTGACAGACAAAAACGCGCATTTCCCACAGTTGGCTGACAAGGTCGCTGACGATGAAGCAGGAGTGAAAATGACAACAACAGAAGGTGTTATTTCTATGAAACTCTTTCCAAAAATACGCACCACTTGCAGCTGAAAATTTCTTAACGCATGCTAAAGAAGGGTATTATAACGGCGTGACTTTCCATCGTGTCATTAAGGATTTTATGATTCAAACAGGAGACCCTAAGGGAGACGGTACTGGTGGTGAATCCATTTGGAAAGGCAAAAATTCTAAGATCGACTCTGGAAGTGGCTTTAAAACAGAGATTTCGTCTTATCTCTACAATATCCGTGGCGCATTAGCCATGGCTCGTTCTTCAATCCAAAATTCCAACGGTAGTCAATTTTTCATCAACAAAACACCAAGGACAGTTCGAGTCAACTCTCTAGCACAATTTATCCTGAAAAAAATTATTGAAGCCTATAAAAAAAGGTGGAAATCAAGTTTAGATGGAAATTACACTGTCTTTGGGCAAGTCATTTCTGGCATGGATGTCGTGGATAAAATCGCTACGACTGAGACAGGCGAAAACGACAAACCCAAAAAAGAAATCAAAATCGAGAAAATTGAAGTCATTAAGGACTATACACTTAAGAAATAATTACAAAACGAAGAAACTGGGACAAAAGTCCGACTTCAAATATAAAAAGCGAACAAAACTAGTTTTCTGGTAATCAGAATTCTGCTTTGTTCGCTTTTCCATTTAATTATAGATTTGAAGGGCTTAATAATTAAGATTTTTCAAAATTGAAATCTTTTTGTCCCAAACTCTCGTTTACTTTCTAGAATAAAACTCAATACGCAGTAGTTGAGCGCTCTATATGCACTCACTGATGCTATCAGCTTTTACAGACTTACTCCTCATTTTCTTTATTCTCACATTAATTGATTAAAATCCCAAATCTGATCTACCCATCCTTCGTAGAAGTCAGGCTCATGGCAGACCATGAGAATACTGGCTTTGTACGCTTGGAGAGCGCGTTTGAGTTCATCTTTGGCATCCACATCGAGGTGATTCGTAGGTTCATCCAGTACTAAGACATTATTTTCTCGGTTCATCAGGAGACAAAGTCGAACCTTAGCCTGCTCACCTCCTGAGAGAACCTGAATCTGGCTTTCAATATGCTTTGAAGTCAGACCGCAGCGAGCCAGAGCAGCACGAACCTCTGCTTGATTGAGCGAGGGAAAAAGCATCCCAAACAGCTTCCAGAGGGGTCTGAGCGATTACCACCAGCTGTCTCTTGCTCAAAATAGCCCAACTCCAGATAGTCTCCACGCTCAACTTCCCCAGCGATTGGTGGTATAATCCCCAGAGACTCTTCAAAAGAGTTGTTTTCCCAATCCCATTTGCCCCGATGATGGCCACTTTCTGATTGCGCTCAAAGGTCAGATTAAGAGGCTGGGTCAGTGGACAGTCATACCCAATCTGCAAGTCCTTGGCTTGAAAATAAAGCGCCCTGGTGTGCGGGCAGGTTTTGAAATCAAAAGATGGCTTTGGTTTCTCACTTTTGCAGCTCAATAATGTCCATCTTATCCAGCTTTTTCTGGCGGGACATGGCCATATTACGGGTCGCCACACGGGCTTTATTGCGAGCTACAAAGTCCTTGAGGTCTGCAATTTCCTTCTGCTGACGCTCATAAGCTGCTTCCAGCTGAGATTTTTCATCTCGTAGACTTCTAAGAATTGATAATAATCCCCAGAATAGCGGGTCAACTGCTGATTTTTCCACATGGTAGACGATATTGATCACATCATTCAAGAAAGGAATATCGTGAGAGATAAGAACAAAGGCGTTTTCATAATTTTTGTAGATAGCGCTTGAGCCAATCAATGTGCTCCGCATCCAGATAGTTGGTTGGCTCGTCCAAGAGTAAGATATCTGGTTTTTCCAAAAGAAGCTTGGCCAAGAGAACCTTAGTCCGCTGCCCACCAGACAGCTCTGTCACATCACTCTCCATACCGTAGTCCATGACGCCCAGAGCCCGTGCGACCTCGTCAATTTTGGCATCAAGAGTATAGAAATCTCTACTCTCCAAACGGTCCTGCAGCTCACCCACTTCTTCCATGAGTGCATCCACATCCGCTCCATCCTCAGCCATGCTCATATAGATATCATTGATGCGGGTCTCTGTCTTGAAAAAGCTCGTCAAAGGCTGTGCGCAAAACATCACGGACAGTTTGGCCCTGCTCCAATACAGCATGCTGATCTAAGTAACCAGCTGTCACATACTTAGACCACTCAACCTTGCCTTCATCTGGCAACAATTGACCATTTACAATGCTCATAAAGGTGGACTTCCTTCGCCGTTTGCTCCAACTAAGCCGATATGCTCGCCCTTCAGCAGACGAAAGGATACATCCTCAAAAATAGCCCGGTCTCCAAAACCGTGGCTGAGATTTTTTACTTCTAAGATACTCATCTTTTCTCCTCTATCATTGATTACAGTTTCTTGATTATACCATCAAAAGGGATTTTTTGGCAAGGTAGAACAAATGAAAAGCGAGACTGCTTCATTCTCGTTTGCTTTCATCTAATTCAAATGATGGGTGTGTTTGGTAATCCACTGGGTTAGCTTGATATTAAGCCAAAAACCATAAATGCAAAAACCATAAATGCAAAAAGTAATGATCGTCAAGAGCCACCACTTCACCCAATTTCCAAAAAGCTGCATCGCAGTACCATCAAAAAATAGAGACGGTGTCCGTCAATGACTGTGTGCTTAATCTTCCAATTATACAGGATACACATGCCCCAAGAAGCACAGATACCCAACGTCAAGACAGTAATCAAAATGGCTAAGATGACATGACCAATGTAAGAAAAAGAGGCCACCGTCGAAATAAGATTCTTTATACACTATATTCTCCTTGTCTAAACTAATTCTTTCAGAAATTGAATCAGAGTGTCTGCTGAGCGCTTGCCAGCTTCATGGATAAATTCATCAAATATGACATTGGCATCATGGCTAGCTGTATCACTCATGGCCCGAATAACCATAAAAAGGTAGCCCAATCGAATGCGTAGCCTGAGCGACAGCTGCGCCCTCCATCTCAACCGCTAGAACATCTGGAAAAATGCTGCTTAATGGCTTGAATCTTGTCTTGTCCCGCAATAAAACTGTCTCCTGTTGCAATTAAGCCAATGCGACTCGTCTGATGTGTTTTTCTAAAATCTTTTTCATTTTCAGAAACCAAATAACGGCTCGCTTCAAAAATAAAGTGGCTGGCGTGCCATTTGTCCGTATTCATAGCCAAAAGCTGTTACATCTACATCATGGTATACTAGCCGATCAGCAACCACAACATCGCCGATTTGCAAATCTTCGGCTACCGCACCAGCAGAACCTGTATTGATGACAGCCGTCACTTTCAAACTCATTGACCAAAACAGCCACACTCATAGCAGACATAACCTTACCGATTCCGCTTTCCACCAGCACAACTTCATGACGACCGATACTTCCCGTATGATAAATATGCCCCAAACGTAAGTGTTTTTCAGCATTTTCCAAGTTTTTCCACTAAGATTTTTAGTTCCTCAGGCATGGCCGCAATAATTCCGATTTTCATTATTTCCTCTCATTCTATCACAAAAAGCGAAAGTCGAGCTTATCGCTTTTTATAGCCAAATAATAGCAGCAATCAAAAGCAATCAAAAGTAGGACAATCCAAAAATAGAATTTTGTTTAATTTTGCTTGAATACTCCGCGTTTTGCATTTTTCAATGCGTCGGCTTTTGGTTACTGTTGGTTCTACATCAATTTGTAGCGTATCTTGATTGAAGCCACTAGTTGGAGAAGAATAACCAAACTGACTTCTGGTTGTTTTTAAAATTTTGGTTTCTTCCTCATCATGCAAAGGTGGACCTAGAAATATCTTCACCACGATTTGCCCGTTCAATCATTTCATCTGTTAATAAAGGTCTTCCCATGAGGCGTTCCCTATCTTCGATTCATTTTCATTTCCCAATATTGGAGTGCAATAATGGTTTTTGCATCACAAATATCACCACTAGCAAGGAAAGCTTTCGCTTCTTCCAAGGTCACTTCATAGAGTTCTAAGGTCTCGTCCTCATCTTGTGGACGAGGATTTTCAACTTTTGTCAAATGGCTAGCGCTATAAAGTTTGATTCGCTCATTGCAAAAGCCAATCGCCGAATAGAAATCATAAAGCAGTTCTAACTCACCTGTATAACCCGTTTCTTCTTCTAATTCGCGCAAAGCTGCAGCCTCAGGATCCGCATTTTCACCAACTTCTAACTTGCCAGCTGGAATTTCATAAGAGGTTGCTTCAATAGCTTTGCGGTACTGCTTAACCAAAATCATTTTGTCTTCTGGTGTTAGCGCGATAACCGCCACAGCTCCATTATGGAAAATCAAATCACGGTAAGCTGTTCCTTTCCCGCCGGCAACTGGACTTCGTCTTTTACAAGTTTAAAAATAGGTCCTTGGTAAATTTCTGTTCGTTTTAGTGTTTTTTCTTCAAAATCCATAGCCGTTCCTACTTATTATCTGGATGATGCGGCAAGCGTTTAGCGTATTCTTCTTTATTGATCTGACGACCACGACCAAGAGCAATCGCATCAGCTGGCACATCCTTTGTAATGGTTGAGCCTGCACCTACGAGAGAATTGTCCCCAAGTTCTATCGGCGCAATAATGGTCGAATTAGAACCTACAAAGACATTGTTCCCAATGACAGTCTTAAACTTGTGCTGTCCATCATAATTAACTGTAATTGTTCCAGCACCAAAATTGACATTCGCACCCACTTCAGAATTACCAATGTAAGTCAGATGCCCAGCTTTGGTATTTTCACCGATAGAAGAACCTTTCACTTCAACGAAATTACCAACATGTACATTCTTAGCAAGGCTTGAATCTGGGCGAACATGAGCGTAAGGTCCCACCGTTACACCGTCTGCAACTGTAGACTCTTCAATCATAGAATTGGTAATAACCGTTTGTTCACCGATAGCAGAGTCAACAATATACGTACCATTTTGTCAGAATGCTGCCTGCGCCAATTTTTCGTTTGCCCTTTCAAGCTAACATTAGCTTCAATTTGTACTTCTGGTTCAATCTGTACATCTACATCGATATAAGTCGCTTCTGGATTTACAAAGCTAACACCATTCACCATATGCGCTTGGTTGATTCGGCGACGCATAATACTTTTCTGCCGTTGCCAATGCCACGCGGTCATTGACACCAAGACTTTCATCAAAATCTTTCAGAGTATAAGCGCCGACTTTTTCGCCATTCTCACGGAAAATGCTGATTACATCTGTGATGTAGTATTCTCCTTGCGCATTGTTGGTATTGATATTTTTCAGGGCTTCAAAAAGACGGGCGTTATCAAAAACATACGTTCCTGTATTGATTTCTTTGATTTGCTTTTCAAAAATCCGAAGCATCCTTTTTGCTCCACAATTTTGATCACTTCTTCATGCTGATTACGGACAATCCGCCCATAACCAAATGGATTTTCCGCTTCTGCTGTCAAAATCGTTGCAACATTTTTGTGGTTGACATGAAAGTTAATCAAATTTTTCAGGCTTTCTCCTGTGATTAAAGGAGTGTCTCCTGCAATGACTAATGTTTGCCCTGCCAAACCTTCCAGCACAGGCTCTGCCATCATCACAGCATGACCAGTTCCTAATTGCTCCGTTTGACGAACAAACTCTGTCTGTCCCGTCAATACTTGCTCCACCAGCTCTGCCTTGTGTCCGACCACTGTCACAGTCTTTTCTGGTGCAATGGCAGCAACACTTCTAAATACATGTTCTAACATCGAAATTCCAGCAACTTTGTGAAGCACTTTTTGGTAAATCTGATTTCATGCGAGTGCCTTTTCCAGCTGCTAAAATAATTGCATAGTTTGTCATAAATCGTCTCTTTTTCTCTAAGATGTCAATACTATTATATCATTAAACAAAATTTTTTTAAATGAGGAATTAAAAAAAGAAATAGGGCGTTCAGCTGTCTATTCCGAATAAATCTATCTGAAAAAGTGCCAATACTTTTCTAGAGAAGGCCGTTTTCATGGAAAAATAACGTTTTTCTTCTCAAAAACATCATTTCCTGCAGAGAATTTGATTTTTTTGCTCATAAAAAAGTCCAGACAACACAAAAAAGGTTCGTAATTTATTAAAAACATAAATACTACATGTTAAAATTCGGATTTCACTACAAACGAGTGCTTCCTCCATGAGAAATTTGTCCCTTTTATCTGGGAGAAGTCAGAATCCATGGTTATTCTTGCCAGCTGTCATAGGAGGCTGGGAAAAAATTCCTTGTTCGTGTCGGATTTTTCTAAGTGAATATAAGGCACAGTCTTCTAATCTATCGGATAAACCTTTGCAAAACTCCTCCAAGACCACGCCCATCTCCTCTGAGAAAGCTAAGCCGGCTTCAGCCATCCATTCCGTGAAGAGCTCCTCATGCACCTGCCGCCAATAAGCCAAAGATTTATCTCCTCTCCTTCTTTAAAGGCGTGCTCTGCAGACACTTGATTGAAAGGAACAACCGTTACCTTGGTCACCTTAATGATACAGACAGCCTGACCTTGACCGTCTAAAAATCACATCAAACGTTCCTGCTTGAGGAATCGGCTCGCCATCTATCTGATACAAATCGTAGGCAGAAGCTGTCGCAGTCTTCTCTCCTTTTAAAAACTAAATCCGCCAGCTGATCTGGCTCTACACCAAAAAGCCCAGGCATCTATTTCATCGCCGATTGTGGGGTTGATTGTTTTGTATTCATTCCATAATTGTTCTGGTGTCATGGTTTCTCCTATCTGTTACTGATTTCAACTCATAAGCTGGATAAGCTCTAAACATTGATAGCCTAGCTTCTCAGCTATTTTCTTTGAGGCTTCATTGTGGGCGTCCCAGAGCGGAAAAACGCCGCATTGCAGGGATGCCAAAATCATCTTCGCCCCAAGAACAGTGGCTAAGCCCTGCTGTTGATAAGTCGGTTTTGTTGCAATCTCAATTTCAATGGCTTTTTGGTGAGACAAGTGCTGTCGAGACCCCAGCGACGATTTCCTCACCCTTTCGGATCACAAAGCCAAAAGCTCCGCCTTCTTGAAAATCTTTAAAAGTTGCAAAATTCCCCTGCAAATCCTGAGACCATTCTTCCTGAGCCAGTTTTTGATAGGTTTTTGGGTCGATTACCTCAATAACGAGCTGCTCCGATAACCGCTCCACGATGTTTTTCAAAACCTTGTCATCAAAATCTGCCTCATCTTTAAAAAGCATAACGGGTAAAAGGAGATAAGGCTGGACAAGAAGACAAGCAGCCTTGCCAAGAAGCCTCTTCAGATATGAGAATGCGGTAGTCTGGCTTACAAAAGTCCCTATAATCCGCCAGTAATGCCATATCTGCCTGCCCAGCCAAAAATATAAAAATCTCCTTGTTCATACAAAACGGCAGTCTCGTCTTCATTTGTATAAAACTGCCCTAACTTCGCCTTCAAACCATATCTCACCATGTTCTTTTTGCCAATGTTGGAAACATTCCTGCAGTCTTGTCTCAATGCTCACTGCTTTCATTCTGCTTGCTTCCTCACTTCAAACTCCAGCCACCGTCAATCTTGACAATCTCGCCCTGCATGGGTTGGGCTTTTCCTGAGGCGAGAAAGAGGGTCAGCTCGGCAACTTCTTCTGGTTCTATCCAACGCTTGATGGGAGTTTCGTCTGCTACCCATTGGGCTAAGCCTCCCGGCTCAAAATCTGCTGCTGTCATAGTTGTTTTAACTGCGCCCGGTGCAATCCCAAAAACCTGCACTCCCTGCTCCGCATAGTCTAGTGCCAACTGCTTGGTAAAAGCCGGCCAAAGCATGTTTGGAGGAAGTGTAGGCATGACCACCACCGCCAGCTAAGCTAGATGCAATCGAGCACATATTGATGATAATGCCTGATTGTTTCTTCAGCATCTGCGTCAGATAATAACGAGTTAGCTCTACTGGTGTTACATAGTTAATCTCGAAAATTTCTTGGATTTCCTGAGCGGATTGCTCAAGAAGTGGCTTGTAATCATCCAGCACTCCAGCTGTATTGCAGAGGACATCTACCTGAGGACACCAGTCAAAAATGGGACTGAAACCCCAGTATCAAGTCTTGTTGAAAAAATGAAAAATCCCTGTCAAACTTGGTTTTTCAGAGCGGTCTACACCATATACGCGCCAGCCATTTTTCCAAAAAAAGCTGCGCCTGAGCCAGACCAATCCCTGAGCTAACACCTGTCACCAAAACCGTCCTAGTCATGGACTTCCACCCAGTCATCTGCTAATATGTCACAAGGCGTCGGACTCCACATGGAAAAGCCTTCTCCCTCGCCTGATACATTGATGAGAAAAATAAAGGCGTCACTTCAAGCGCCACTCCGTTCTGCTCAATGCTGTCAAAAAGCTGGACATAATTCTCAGCACCGCCCCAGCCTATGCGGACATATTTCTTTTTGGCTTTCAAACCCGGTAAAATTTCTTCAAATGTCATGATATACCTCTTTCTGCTTTTCATATTACTAGTATAGCAAAATATATTGCCAATCGCTGTTTTTTTCCTTGCTTTTTGTTGCTACTTCTGTTAGACTTGTAAGAGTAAATGAATTTTTGAGTGAGTATTTTTGTTTTTCATCTTTACTTTTTCTATTTTTACGTAACATTTTAGAGAAAGGAAGTAAGATGTATGGCACGAGTACAGTAAAAATGGTTCAATGCTGAAAAAGGCTTCGGCTTTATTTCACAAGAAAAACGGACCAGACGTTTTTTTGCTCACTTTTCAGCGATTCAATCCGATGGATTCAAATCACTGAACGAAGGTGAAAAAGTAACTTTTGACATTGAAGAAGGTCAACGTGGTCTTCAAGCAGTCAATATTACAAAAATTAGCATAAGACAAAGAGGCTGGGATTTCAGTCTCTTTTCTTGGCTTAAATAAGAGTCAACTGCAAGAGGAGTACTTTTTCTAAAGACCGTCAAAATCATAAATAAAATCAAATCTCTAACTTCACTTTTTATCTGCGTCCATTTTATCTGCTTTCGCTTTCAGCAAATGGATGAGCTCTCTATTGCTTCCTTATTTATAATAGCATTCATGACTATCTTTCTTTGTAATAACTTGTCGAGACTATCTTTTGGAATTTGGTCTAATAATTCTTCCCAACTGCGTTTCGTTAAACGGTTCAAATTCTTTAAGGCACTTGCTTCCGCTCTTTTTTCTTTGCGGCTTCATGTTTAGGATAGCCAATACCAAACTCACCATCAAATAATTTATCCAATGTATATTGCAGGTTCAATTGACCTTGCCAACCAAAAATTTAAGCCTAATGGCAGGGAAGCGACATTTCCTCCATTGATGCGTCCAAAGAGGAATGCGTCTTGAGGATTTTTCTATATAGCCACACAAAAGACCTGGCAAACTATTACAGGCCAGCATCATCCCTTGCCCTGAGGAGCATCCGGTTACAACAAAATCGACTGCTTCACTTTCTATTAAGAGACCAATCAACATTGCTATTTCGACATCAGAATACTGCTCATCCTCGTCTTCAAAAAAATCCCAAAAATTCAGCACTTCATCAGACGATTGGACTGCTTTTTACAGATTCAAATAGCAGAGCATTCATATTTTTCCGACTAGTTCCTTGGATAACTGCAACTCTCATTTCAACTCCTTTTCCATTTTGACAAAAAGGTAAATATCTCCGTTACTTTCCTGTGGATGCCGTCCAATCACGTTGAAACCACAATTGAGATAAAGCCTTTGAGCTCTTTGATTAAAATCAGCAACTGAGAGAGTCAGGATTTTTGCTGAAAGATTTTCCTCGATAAAACGCAAAATGATTTGTAAAAACTCTTTGCCTTGACCTTTGCCACAATACTCTGGCTTCATGCCTAAACCTAGCTCCTGCTTGTCCTTGTCAACTGGAAAAAAAGGGCAAAAAGCCATATAATTCATCATTTTTGAGAACCTGATAATAGTGATCACCACGCGCTTCAGGAGATAAAATTTCTTCATAATCCTCAGGATCTGCTTGCATATCATAAAAAGCATAGATGCCTTCGTAATGCCAATGATTAGCAATTTCTTCTGCATTGCTTTGACTTAATGGTTCAATTTTCATAGATTTCCTTTCTTAAAATTCCCAATAAAAACGTTTCTGATCAGCTTTTTCCTCACAGCCCAGTTTTCGATAAAATTCATGGGCTTCAGTTCGAGAAAATGCCAGAGTTTATGCGAATACCTGCATAGCCTGCAGCTGAACCCTCTTCACGCACGACTCGCATAAGCGATCTGCCATGTCCCTGTCCTTGAAAATCTGGAGCAACAGCCAAAGCCAGCAAATTGAGCAAAGACGGAAAATATAAGCAATCGTAGCTAGCTGCGTGAGCATAGCCGACAATCTTTCCTGCCGCATTTTCTGCTACCAAAATAAAATGATCAGACCTATCCAACAGCTCTGATAGTTTCTGACGAGTTTCTATCAAGCCAAAATCATAGCCCAGAGCAGTTGCATTGATTTCCTGAATAGCCGCTGCATCTGAAAGTTCTGCTGGTCGTATCATATTCGCACCTCTTTTTCTTTCTATTATAGTAAAAAAACAGCGGTAATCGCTGTTTTAGAGATCATTTCGATATTTGCTCTTGTAACCAAGTTCTAGCATCATTCAACGGCGTGGTTGTAGCAATATCTGGCTCGATTGGAGTATTTTCATAACGATTACCCTTTCGGTCAATAATCCGAGAAACCGTCAGCTGAATTGTTGCCCCCGTCATAAAGAGAATAAACCATATTTCCTGTTGTATAGCCAGCTGTTGGCTTGCCAAAAATTTTAACGTTTGGTAAGCCTTTGAAAGCTAATGTCGTCATTTCACCAGAGCTAGCTGTATTACCATTAACTAGAATTGCTATAGGAATTGTTTTGGAACTGCTATTTGAATTTTCTTCTGTCTGCTTGCTTGCCAATATTTGTGATAAAGTAGTACCTATTTTTGACCATTTGCATATTCAAATTGAAAGAGAGTATCATTAGGCAAAATAGCAGCTAATCCACCAATCATAGGGATACATATTGCCACCGCTATTATTCTCCAAATCCACAATTACTCCCTTGTAAGTTTCCTTAGTTAGTGCCCGATTTAGGATCGTTTGATAAGCCTTAGCTTCTTTCCTGTTTCCCATAAAAGGAGGTAATTTCAAGTAAAGAATGCCATTCTCATTTTTTTACAACAGGAAGCTGACTTTCTTCCTTTTGTGAAGTTTTTAAATTCCTTCAGTGTATAAAAAATAAGAATGTTTTTCCTCCCGATAGTTTTGTCATTTTCTTTAGAATTGGATAGGTATCTGCATAAGTTTTGGCAGATTTGACTTCTTTTAATGCTTTTTCCTTTTCTTGTGACCAATTTTTCATCAATATAAAGAGCAGAATTCATCTTATTTAGAGCAGATTTTTGCGTATTGCTCAGGACTAGGTGGTAAAAAGATAGATATCATCATTAGGACCGAAAATATAACACTGCTCCCAATACCGCTAAAAAGCAATACTCCTAGCACACCCTAGACAACCAATACATCCCTTTTTCATTTTTCCTCCATCACTTACTTTATTATCACTATTATATGGAAAAATGAGGTGGGACAGAAATCAATAATTCGAAGAATTTGATTTCGTCGTCCCACCTCCGCACAGTTGGTTAGGATAGCCGCTATCACCGGTATAACAAGAGATAAGGATATCCAACCAACCACTGCATCTTACAACCCAAACTATAAAAATGCATGAAGCTGGGGCTTTTCCCTAACCTCATCTTACAATTTACAATTATTTCTTACATTTTTGTAAGATAAACTCATCAATTGATTTCCGAATGTTGGTAGCCATAGATAAAATAAATAATTGTTCCGACTAGTAAGGCAAGGCCGAATGCTAGCCAAGTATCAGAGCCATATTGGGTCATGAAAGACAGGCAAATAATAATGGATAAGATTGGCGTCAGAGGTACCAGAGGAGTTTTAAACTCCCCTGCTTGAGGAAGTCCTTTATCCTTGCGCAACTTCAAAATAGCCACTGCTAACAAAATCAGATAAGCCAAGGTGCAGATATTTAGAAAAGATGCGATACTGGCTAACGGGAAAATACCAGCACATACTGCCGCAGCTATCCCTACCAAAATCGTAGCATTTTTCGGTACCCGACTAGTGGCAGTTAATTTTCTAAAGGACTTTGGCAACAAACCATCACGCGCAATGCTGTAAATCATACGCGACAGAGCATAAGTCATGGAAATGCAAACGGTAATCAAAGTTAAAATCGCTACCACTGACACATAATTAGCCGCCCAGCCAAGCCCAGCACTGCGAAGCGCAAAAGCGACAGCATCTGCTACATCTAGCTTGCTATAGTGAACAATCCCTGTCAAAACTAGTGTCACCAATATATAAAGCACCGTTACAATAGACAAAGACAGCACAATCCCTCGTGGAACATTCTTTTGTGGCTCCTTAATCTCGTCCACTGCCATAGAAATAGACTCGAAACCTAGAAAAGCAAAGAACATCAGAGAAGCACCAGCCATAATTCCAACATTACCACCATATAATTTTCCAAAGCCAAATGGGGCAAAATGAGACCAATTTTCAGGTTTAATAAAGAAAATCCCTACAAAGATAAAAAGGGCAAGCGCCGAAAAACTTCAAGACAACCAAAGCAGAATTAAATCGCAGAGCTGCTTTTAGAATTTAATAAAACCACACCTGTTACAAATACCAAAAACAAGAATCGGCAGTAAGTCTACATAGGTTCCCACTTGCGGATTAAAGGTTCCATTAAGCGCTCTTGGCATACTCAAACCAAATCCATTCAGCAGGCCTTTCAAATAGGGAAGCCCAACCAGAGGCAACACTAGATACAGCCGTCATAAATTCCATAATGGTCAGCCAACCTGCTATCCAAGCTGGAAATTCTCCAAGAACAGCATAGAGATAGCTATAAGCACCTCCATTTGCAGGAATTCTTGACGCAAATTCTGCATAAAAGAAAGCAGAAATACTCACGCAAAGAGCAGAAATAATAATCGAAATCACCAAAGCTGGACCAGCTAGAGTTGCAGCCGCCGTTCGGTAATCGTGAAAATACCCGTTCCCACCATAGCGCCAATTCCTAACAAAATCAAATCAAGCAACCGTAAATGACGACGCATGCCAGTCCGATCCGACTGACATCTTTTTACGAAAAATATTCATCCTAAACTCCAATTTATTAGATTGAATTATTCTACCATAAAAAGCAATCAAAAAGGAAGCAAACGTCCTCTTTTTTTGTTAAGTAAATTGAAAAAGGAGCAAGAATAGCCCTACTCCTTTTCACTATTATCCGTTCCTATCGCTAACTCACATCGACACAATTCTACGATAACTGCGTGATGTGATGAGAAAAGACAAGTACATAGACGATAAAGAAAACAGCACAAACGCCAGCGTAACTTCCAACATCAATGTAGCATTTAAGACACCCAGCACTTTCAACATAAGGCTCAGCATATGATAAGCAAAAGCCAGATGAACAAAGGCAAAGATGAGTGGCAAGAAGAACACCGTTAGAATTTGCTTGCGAATGGTTTGCTTGGTCTGCTTTTCATCCAGACCCACCTTTTGTAAAAATCACAAAACGATCGCTGGTCTTCATATCCTTCTGAAATTTGTTTATAATAAATCACCAAAACCGTTCCTAGCATAAAGACGATAGAGAGGAAAAATTCCGATAAAGAAAACTCCGCCGAGCATGCTCATGATTTCCTGCACACCTTGGATTCTTGTATAGCCATACACACCAGCATTATCTGGGAGAGTCGTATTGAACTGTTTCAACTTCTTTTGATAAGTTGTATCCAAATCGCCCTTTTTCTTATTAGAAGCCCTGATATTCAAACCGCCATATAATTCTGTATTAATTGTGTAGTGCTCCTTTTGTGCATCTACTATCTTTTGTGGATCATTGACAACTATAAAAAGTGACTGCGGCACAATGATATTATACTGATTCACGACATTTCCAAGAACAAAGTCCTCTGTTAAAAGTTCTTTCACTGTCAATTCTTGTTCAATCAGTTTAAGAGGTTGATCTTGTTTAATAGACATTCCTTTTTGCAAAGATTGCTGTCTCATTATCTTTTAAATTCAATATTTTGCCCGTCATTTTCCGATAATCATCAGCTGAAAACAGCAGAATATAAGCCTGTGGAGAAACTCGTGTTTCACCTTTTGGATAAATATCAAGCTGATTGCCCTTTTGATTTTTTTAATTCCCATCGAATAATATTGATAAGCATTTTTTTCTTAGTGACTGTTAAATGATTCTCTATTGCAAATTCTGTCAATGCCTGATCCAATTGAACAGCTGATACTGCATCCCCTTTTATCGTATAATCTTGGGGATACATCACGCTTTTTAAGATAACCAGCACCTGCATAAATATTGACACCTCCAGCCAAAGGTGACCAAAACCATCGTTGAAAGAATCGCAATCGTTGCCAATCCCACTGCATTTTTCTTCATCCGAAAAATCAAATTGGACACAGAAATCATATTATTAGGTTGATAATAATACCGTTTATTTTTCTGAAGCAACCGTAAAAATACCGTAACTCCTGCATTGAACAGCAGATAAGTCCCTAAAATAACAAAGAGAACAGCTATAAAAAATATACCAATTGCTGTCAATGGATTTTTGACACTCAGAGCTAGGTAATAGGCATAGCCTAAAGAAATCGATCCAATAATCGTTTGAATCAGAAGAAATCGTCCTTTTCTTTTCACCACTATTCTTTTCCTTGGCCAATTGCAAAGCATTAAAACGTAGAATCCTCAAACCGTTGACAAGCACCAAGCCCGCAAAAATAACGCCATAGATGACAACAACTGAAATAAGAACTAACCATTGAAACGTGGATACTAGGCCAACTTTTAACCCCATTAATTTCAGTAAAAAGGCATAAATCAGTTTATCAAATACAATACCAAATCCAAGACCAATCGTGACAGTCGTCGCTCCTAAAATCAATAACTCAATGAACACCATGGTAAAGAGATGACGTTTATTAAGCCCTAGCATTCCATAAAGACCTAGCTCTTTCGAACGGTTTTTCATGATGAAACTATTAGCATAAAAACGATAATCGCTGCAGCAATCGTCACAATAATCACCCCAAGATCCAAGACAAAATGAAATAGAACTTACCCCCTGCATTTTTTTGTAAATGAGGATTAAACGTTAAAGAATTAAAAATATATGAAATAGCGACGACTAAACAAGTTGCCAACGCAAATGGATAGTATAATCTACGATTTTTCACTAGGTTAGAAACCGCTAGTTTTCCTAGCTAATCTAAGCACCTTGATTCACCCTCGCTTGCCAGTGACCGTTAAGGTATCTGAAATCTCTTGGAACATCTGCCGCTCCGTCTTGTCTCCTCGGAAAATTTGGTTATACAAAATGCCATCCTTAATGAAAAAGTACCCGCTTAGCACGACTTGCTGCAGAGGTCGAATGCGTCACCATAAGTATCGTTTGACCACGATCATTAATGTCGTCAAAGACATCTAAAAAGCGCCGCAGACGATTTGGAATCCAACGCTCCAGTTGGTTCATCCGCCAGCAGAATTTCTGGATTGGTGATAATAGCACGCGCTACTGCCACCCGCTGCTTTTTGACCACCGGAAATTTCATAGGAAATTTTTCTTGTAGTTGGTTAATTCCAATTCGTTACAAATTGTGACCAGCTTTTTGCATCATTTTCCGTGATGGGACGGCGCGACAAGACGAGCGGCAAAAGAATATTGTCCTTGACCGATAGCGTATCTAACAGGTTGAAATCTTGAAAAACGAAAACCTAATTTCTCCCGCCGGAAGCTAGAAGCTTGACTGTTTTTAATCGTTGCTGTATCAGTACCGTTGAGAAAGACACGTCCTTCGGTTGGCTTGTCTAGCATGGCAAGAATATTGAGCAGAGTGATTTCCCAGACCCCTGACTCACCCATGATAGCGACATAATCACCTTTGTCCACCGTAAAATGAATGTCTTTCAGCGCTTCTACTTGGTTGCCTTGAAAGCGGGTTTTGTAAATTTTCTTCACATGTTGTACATCTAATAGTGTCATCATTTTTCTCCTTTTTAAAATCTAAAATATAACTGTTGCGCTGATTGACTCACTTCATAGCCAAATTGCGCTTTTTCAATATCTTTTACGTTTGGCTGAAACAATTGCCTGTCTTGTTTCAATAAAATTTTACCATATTTCATCTTGTTCTCCTTTTTTTGATACTACTTTGCAGCGAATTGCTCGCTGCAAGACTATGATTTACTCATTTTTGAACGAGGTAAGCAATGCAAGTAATCAACCATAAGTGAGCTGGATAAAAAAATATAAAAGAAATACTTACTCCACTTAGTCACAGAACCGCGCTCGCCATTATAGAGCGAAATGAATGGCAGCACTGTAATAAAGAGCCAATCCGAATTATAAAGCATCATTGAGAGGGTTGTAACCCATGTCGGGTAAACCTGAAGGCTCATACAAAATAAGATTACTGCTAAAATACCATATAGAAGATTTCGTAACTTTTTCTTTTCTCGACAGATATACGTAATCAGCATAAATGAAATGATAGGTAGACCACCCTTCGTTATAAACCCAGCTAATAAGCAAACGACAAGTCCTAAGATAAAGCGGATGGGCTGCCGTTTAATGTTAATTGAGTCGTCATTGGGCGAAATTCCAAAAAAGAGAATTAGCGCAAGTACACCGCAAGCTAACGTTAGGAAAAATATTATTGTAGATCTGAATTCCTTTAGACTGAAATAGCAGATTGAGAATAGTATTTCCAACAAACATGATCATTGCCCAGAAAAAGAGACGCAGATTGTAAAGCAAGCGACTCCGTGTGTATCGAAACCCTTCTACTGCTGCGAAAGCGAACCAAACAGCTACACAACGTGTCAAAGCATGAAAAATCCTCCCATTCACCAGACAGTAAGCCTGGTATTTTCCCAAGATGATCAAAAACCATTAATAAAGCCATGAAGAGCTTCAACTGAAAAAGCATTCAATCCTTTTTGTTTTCATGACTACCTCCTTTATCAAAACATTGTTTATTTTCTAATCTTATGATACAAAAAGAAAGGCTGCTACCATAACATAACCTTTTCATTTTTAGATATCAACCTACAATTTTGTAAGATTGCATTCATTCAAATAACAATTTCTTCTCTTTGAACGTAATCATCACAGTTGTCCCTTCGCCGACCACAGAATGCAAATGTAATTCATGGCCCAATTTATCCGCAATTTTCTTAGATAAATAGAGCCCTAATCCTGAAGATTGATGCGTCAAACGTCCATTATAACCAGAAAAACCTCGCTCAAATACGCGGAGAAGATCGGAATTTTGAATCCCCAAACCAGTATCTTTCATATACAAGGTATCTTCCTGAAAGAAAATTTCAATGCTACCTTGCTTCGTATATTTGAGACTATTAGAAAGCACTTGCTCTAAAAATGACAAGAAACCACTTTTTATCTGTAATAACAGTGTGATTTAAATCATGCAAATTCAAACTAAGACCTTGCTGAATAAAGAAAAAGCGCATATTTTTGACGACTTCTTTGACTAAATCCTCTATATTTTCTTTCTCTACGACCAAGTCATCATGGAAGCTTTCTAACCGCAAATACTGCAAGACTAAGTTCGTATAAGAGTCAATCTTAAACAACTCCTGCTCCAATTGATTTTTGAGCGTCTGCTCTTGTAAATCCTGCACCAAGAGCTTGCTCGCAGCAATCGGTGTCTTAATCTGATGCACCCAAAGTGTATAATAATCCAGTAAATCACTCTGCTTTTTCTTGATGCTGTATTTTTAGCTCTTTTTTATCTTTTTCTAAAGTTCTAATTCTGGAGGTGAGCAATGCTTCTAAAGGAGTGTACGCATCGCTTTCACCATATAAGACAGCATGACGAAAATTTTGATATTGTTTCACAAAGTCTAAGATGAGTCCTATTAAGCTCGTCAAAAAGCAAGAGTATCATAACATATTGCAAAACGGTGCGTTCATCTTCAAAAAGATAAGAAAAAAATAAACAACAAACTATAAAAAAATAAATAACAATGAACATAAAAAGTTTTCGAGAACGCAGATAATATTTGAAAAAATAGATGCTTATTCTGATGTTCCATTGATTAACTTGTACCCTATACCTTTCTTTGTTTCAATGAAATTCTTGAGACCGACTTCTTCTAATTTCTTGCGCAGCCGTGCAACATTCACAGATAAGGTATTATCATCAATAAAGAAATCACTATTCCAAAGTTCTTTCATGAGATCATCACGCGAAACAATACTGCTAGAATGCTCAAATAGCACACGAAGAATTTGAAATTCATTTTCGTTAACGTAATCACTTCTCCATCATACATCATATCCATGGACTTGAGATTGAGAATAACCCCATGGTATTCCAACAAACTTTGATCTGTCCCAAATTCATACGAACGACGCAAGAGTCCTTGAACCTTAGCCAACAAGACATTATTGTCAAATGGCTTCGTCACAAAATCATCTCCGCCCATGTTAATCGCCATGACAATATCCATCGCCTGATCACGTGAAGATAAAAACATAATAGGCACTTTTAGAAATCTTGCGAATTTCTTGGCACCAATGATAACCATTAAACAACGGTGAGACCAATATCCATCAGGACTAGATGCGGTTCTTCCTTAACAAAAATCGTCAACACCTGCATAAAATCCTCTACGCAACCACTTCAAATCCCTCATTGCTCCAGCATTTTTGACTTGTTGGCGAATGATGGCATCGTCTTCCACTAATAATATCTTGTGCATGCTATCCCTCTCTTCTTTTTCCTCCTTCTATTATAACAAAGACTTGATGAAATATGCTATACTAACAGTAAATCTACGAAAGAGAATGACTATGGGAAATATTTTTAACTATTTAGAAGACATACAATACGAAAACATCTATGATCAGCCCTTTACAGAGCTGGATTTTTGCTCCTAACCGAAATTACTTTACTTGAACTACGATACAATCGTCACGGACAATCTTGAACTACAAAAAGCGAGCCGTTTAACTGATGTGCCGCAAGATATGTCTCAAGAAAAATTCCATGATGAATACCAAACACCGCTTGGCACTCTTGCAGCAGGCAGCAAGTGTCAAACGCTATAAGAACATCAAACTCATGGGCTATGTGAATGATATTGATCTTGATGTGCAAAAACAATTTGCTGCTATGACTTATAAAATCAGCTTTAGACACCTATGTTATCGCTTTTCGCGGAACAGATGATTCTATTATTGGCTGGAAAAGAAGATTTTTACATGACTTATATGGAGCATATCCCTGCGCAGCAAACTGCTGTACGCTACGTTCAAAAGGTCATGCAGGCTTTTCCAACAGCGACCTTTATCTTGACAGGACATTCCAAAGGTGGCAATCTAGCGACTTACGCTAGCAGCCAAGTGGAGCCTGCCTTGCAAGCAAGAATTTCTCAAATCTATAGTTTTGACGCTCCAGGATTAAACCATACGATTATTGAAACAGAGGGTTATCAAAGCATTGCTTCAAAAATCAAACGCTACATTCCTCAGGGCTCTATCGTCGGGATGATGCTGGAAAACGCCTAAACAAGCTCACATCGTTAAAAGCGTAGCTATTGGTGGAATTGCCCAGCATGACACTTTCTCTTGGCAGATTGAAAATAAGCACTTTGTTTTACTTAACACGCTCAATCCAGACAGCATTCAGACAGACAAAACTCTAAAAGAATGGGTGGATGCTGTTCCAGATGACGATCTAAAAGATTTCTTTGATGTCTTTTTCGGTCTCATTTTAGATGCTCAAATTACATCTATTGATGATTTTTTCCAACCCAACAGTATCAAAAAATTACTGACTATTATCCAAAAATGCCCATGCCCTAACAGAACAAGAAAAAGAAATGCTGAACCGCTTAACTTGGCTCCTCATTTCAATCCGTTACCAAGCCTGGATTGATGATTTTTAAAACACCCAATCCAGCCACTTTTTATGACCGATATACGAGGTAATTTTTCAGATTTCACTGACAAATTACCATTTGTGGAGTAAGGAGATGAATAATAGATAAAAAGGCAAGAACATTCAAATTGATATAAACTTTTCACTTATAATAATCTGTTCTCACCTATTTTAAAAATAACTATTGATCTTCAATAATAATCTATTATCTATTTTAAAATAAAAATATCGGTACCAAATGGGATATTTAGTTCCATTTGGTACCGATATTTACTTTTTGCAACAACAGCTAATAGTAACTAATATCTTAGGAAAAATACGTGCTAGAATGTATCTTTCAAATGTACTATCAATAACCTCTTCAAAAATTCGTGTAGAGTGTTTTTCTGGGAGCGAATTGATAATCTGATTTCCTTTTAATTTTTCTTGAAGCGCAAGAAAAATGATAATAAAAATTCTTGGCACAGTCATTTGTCTCAAAGATATTGGTAATTTTTAAGGCAAAATTCTTTTTGGATATACTGATCAATTGAATTATCTTTAAAGAGAATAATCACTTTCTTACCCTATTGCTAATCATTCGATCCAAACCAACTTTTTACTTTGTTTAAGATAAATATGTCCTGTAGTATTATCTACAATAGTATATTCTATACTAGTAATTTTATTAGCAATTTTATAGGTTCCATCTGAATTTTTTTACAATGTCCTTTGATGAATTTTGAATCGGTGCCATAACACCATTAAAATGCTAACACTTCCTTAGATTCTGTTGCAACACCATCTTTCGTATCTACATCATAGGATTTAATTTTTGAAACTTCATTATCATCAAGATAATTATCTTTCAATGAACCAGTCGAAGCCTTTCCAAGTTTGTCAACACGAGTAATCTGCAATTTATCTCATCTTTAAACTCTTCTATTTTTACTCTTCATTCCATAGTGTATTCCGTCATTGGTTTTAAACGCCCAACTTCATTATTTCCCATGAAGCTCTTTTTCAGATTGGCGGATCCTCCTGTCCTTTGCGGTAACCCTTGTCACGGCTGCCCTGACTGTTTACCTGATTTATCTGACCCGCAATTTTATCAAAAAAATCTGCTTGAAGACAAGATTTTCGACCAGAGCAATACCAGACTGGCCAATCAGGCTTGGAAGGTCTTTCTGGCCTGACTTTTCCTATCCATCTTGACTGCAACCGGCAAATCTCCTCCAGCCGCCCTTCTCCCTGGATGCCAGCATGAGCGCCATTCCCCTGCTCGGCGCCCTTATCATCTGGATTTGATGAAAATCCTGGAAAAAGGCATGGAAATCGCCCAAGAGAATGAATTTACCATCTAGGAGGCCGCTGCTATGATTATCGTCAACCTCGATGTCCAGCTGGCCAAGAAAAAGATGAAGCTGGGGGAGCTGGCCGACATCATCGGCATCACCAATGCCAACCTCTCTATCCTCAAAACCGACAAAGCCAAGACCATCCGCTTCACCACTCTCAACGCCATCTGCCAAGCCCTCGACTGCCAGCCGGGGGACATTCTGGAGTATATGGAGGAGGAAAGTGAGGAATAAAAACATCCCAACTGAATCAAGGCCAGTTGGGATGTTTTTTTATTCAGTCGCTTTATAAGAACTAATATTCACTTCCATTTTTGAGTCTTCTTTTTCAAAGTCTGTGAATTTAAATCTAGTTTTGTTCCTTTTTCCAGTTGGTCGCCGAAGTGTAGCTTGTTCGAAAGGTTACGCCTTCTGCATCAATTAAATTGATAGAAAGGCTCAATGAGTCAATATCATACTTCGTCGTATTTTCAACAATTGCAGAATATACGGTAGAATATTCATCTGATTTTTCTTCATCAACTTTGAATGAGATAGTTGATACAAAATCTTTTATTATTTTTCTTTTTCACTATTACTCTCGACTTCTTTTCCCCTCGCAAACCAATTCAGCTAAAATATTTTTCGTTTTTAACTGGGATTTTTGATGGATTGAATTTTACTAATAATTCGGTCCTTCTATTTTTCATGACTCCTCCAGTTTTTCATCAAAGGAATTAGAGCCGTATGTATCTGCAATTTCTATTGCAGTTTGCAATTCGTTAACATAAGAAATGGCCAATTCCTGTAATTTATTATTCTCAAATTTTTATCCCGAAAATTCTCAACCTTTTCAAGTTCAATTTCTGATATTTTTATAATTTTGCCACTTGGAGACCAGTCAGTCGTTATTTTTCCAACGGCTACTCAAGCCCTTCTCCCAAAGCTGTAATAAACTCTTTATCATATGTTTTATCTTTATTAGTTGATTGACTCTCCGAACAAGAAGCCAATAATATAATACTAATGAACAAAACAAAAAGTTTTAAAAATAAATGCTACACCTTTTTCATAAAACCTCCTAATTATAAAATTATTTATTCAAGTTTTTAAATGTCACTTCTGCCTCTGAATCAACTGCCTGAATTAATCCAGTGTAATAATTCTCTGCTGATTGATTGAGACTGTCAGTCATTGAGTCTAGGTATCCTTCTTGGTCTTTATTAGTGAGACCTTTAGTGGCCGCTCTCCCGTATCAACATCGAGTTAAATTACTCAATATTTCTTTATTTTCATGATATTTTCATAAGGCTTCTTTTTATCTAATTCAACTCCAATCACTTGATATTTAGGAATGGTCACCTCATACTGATGATCGCCTTTCTTCTCAATTTTTACATTTTTCTTGATACCAAATTTAGCATTGTAATTTAAAATGATGACTGCCTTCTTTTCTGAAGCCAACACTTTTTGACCGAAAATTTTTGTACTATTAGTGACGGTCTTAATCTTTTTGAATTCTTGTATTTAACAAGACAAGCTCATTTACCTTTTTCCAACTTTTTATCGTTGCATAGTTGAAGTCTGTTGATTTTGCGATTCATTACCCGTTTTCGGATTCATTTTTCAAGCCCTGAAAAAGGCCAAACCCAAAGCACTCCTAAGAATACAATAACGATAACAAGAAGTTTCCATAAATAAACTTTTTCTAAAATAATTTTTAACTTTTTCATTTTACCTTCCCTAAACAATAAAAATATGCCACAACTCCAGCCAGAACAAGAAGCAAACTTATCACTGGATTTAGCAGTGCTAAGACAGCTGTAGTAAGCAAGTAGAGGTGCAGACACAATCATTTTTCACTATTTTTCATCATTTTGCCCCTAAAACTTTCTCAAAACCATTATATATATATATATATGAGTTGTCAAGTGTTTTTGAAAAAAATTTTTATACAAAAACCCCAGCAAACTTACTGGGATTCGTCTTCAGTCTTAAATTGTTTTAAGCAATCTTTTTAACCAATCAAGCTTCCATTAGGAACTTTTTCGTCTACGGTCAGAAGGGTCAATTGATCCCATATTCGGCTGAGAGGATCATACCTTGGCTGATACGCCCCATCATCTTGCGTGGTTTGAGATTAGCTACGATTTGGACTTTTTGCCGACCAATTCTTGCTCATTTGGATAGAACTTGGCAATCCCAGAAGGGATTTGACGGTCTTCGCCATCTCCAGCATCCAAACGGAATTGGAGCAATTTATCAGAACCTTCGACTTTAGCAACTTCTTTAACTTCTGCGACACGAATTTCTACCTTGTCAAAATCGTCAAACTTGATTTTCCTTGCGGTTGAGTGTGAGCTCGACTTCTTCTGGTTTCCATTCCTTCTCAAGAACTGGCTTTTCTGCTTCCATTTGGTCCTTGATGTGAGGCAATCTCTACGTCCATATCTAGGCGTGGGAGATTGGTGTCCCTTTTTAACCACAGTCAAGCCTGCTGGTAATCCTGCCAAGTCAAGATGTTCCAGCAAGTCGCCTCTGGCAAACCAAGCTGGAGCAAAATGGCGTCACTGGTTGTCATCATGAATGGCCTGATCAAATGTGCCACCACACGCAGGCTAGCTGCCAAATGGCTCATAACTGCACCCAGTTCAGCTTTCTAGCTTCATCCTTAGCCAATACCCACGGAGCTGTCTCATCAATGTATTTATTAGTACAGAAATAATATTCCAAACTGCTTCAAGGGCGCGTGGATAATCCACGGCATCCATCTGTTTGTGGTAGATTGCGATATTTTCTGCTACCACTGCTGCCAAGTCCGCATCAAATTCTGTCACATTCTCTTTATAAATCGGCACTTGACCGTCAAAATACTTGTTAATCATAGCACCGCTACGGTTGAGGAGATTTCAAGGTCATTAGCAGGTTCATAGTTGATACGACCAACATAATCTTCTGGCGTAAAAGTGCCATCAGAACCTACTGGAAGACTACGCATGAGATAATAGCGAAGCGAATCCAGTCCAAAGCGTTCCACCAACATTTCTGGGTAAACGACATTTCCTTTTAGACTTAGACATCTTGCCGTCCTTCATGACAAAACCAACCGTGGGCAATCAGGCGTTCTGGTAATTTCAAGTCTAACATCATGAGCATGATTGGCCAATAAATAGAGTGGAAGCGCAGAATGTCTTTCCCAACCATGTGGAAGACTGTACCATTCCAGAACTTATCAAAGTTGGCATGGCCATCTTGAGCATAACCAAGAGCTGTTGCATAGTTGAGAAGGGCATCCATCCATACGTAAACCACATGCTTAGGATTTGAAGGTACTTTAACGCCCCACGTAAATGAGGTACGTGAAACCGCTAAATCTTCAAACCGGGCTCAATAAAGTTCTTGATAATTTCATTCATACGACCATCTGGCTGGATAAAATCAGGATGAGCATGGAAAAAATCTACTAAACGGTCAGCGTACTTTACCCAAACGCAAGAAGTAAGATTCTTCTGACACCCATTCAACTTCGTGACCTGATGGAGCAATTCCTCCGATAACCTTGCCAGATTCATCACGAAAAACTTCTGCTAACTGACTTTCAGTGAAAAATTCTTCGTCAGAAACAGAATACCAACCAGAATACTCACCTAGATAAATGATCATCTTGCCATGAAGACGTTCAAAAACATCTGCTACTACTTTTTCATGATAATCATCTGTTGTGCGGATGAATTTATCATAAGAAATATCCAGCAGTTGCCAGAGTTCCTTAACTCCTTTGCCATCCCGTCCACATATTTCTGAGGAGTTATACCCGCTTCTTCTGCTTTCTGTTGAACCTTTTGCCCATGCTCGTCCAGACCAGTTAAGTAAAAGACATCATAACCCATAAGACGCTTGTAACGAGCAAGGACGTCACAAGCAATAGTCGTATAGGCTGATCCGATATGCAACTTGCCGCTTGGATAGTAGATTGGTGTTGTAATATAAAAATTCTTTTCAGTCATAGTTTTTTTCCTTTTCAAGCAAATGAAACCTTTTTAGTAACACTTTATTATAACATATTACACAGCTTTTTAAATGAAAAATAGAGTTGACTTACGTTGTACTCATAATCATTAGTATATTATTCTTGCTTAAATCTTATACTTAGTATAAAAATAATAATATTGAATGAGGCTTGTTTTATATGAACTTATTATAGTTATAAATGAGTTTTTCGTTCTCTACACCACGTTTTATGAGGAGCTATGGAAAATGAACGAAAAACGAATGAAAAATGATAGGTTGAGTGGCGACATTCATGTCTGTTATGATGTATGTATCTTATATCCCACAAATTATGGACAATTTAGCTGGACATAAGGAAACTTTATCCAACCTCTGGTAGCTCGCAATTAACTGTAGCCTTTGGGTTTATTATGGTTTATTTAAAAAGAGCGTGATTTGCCACTCGCTGCCGCAAAACGCTCCAGGTATTGTCTTTGGGCTTATTACTGTGCTAACAGCAATATTCTAATCCTGATTTAATTGTCTTACTGTCCCTATCTGACAGTAAGGATTTTTGTTGACAGTTCTTACAAGAATAGCATTACAAACAAAAACTCTGATTTCCTCAAAAACAAAAAGCTCTATCTGGATGGACTAGTCAGATAGGGCTTTATTTTTATATTTGTGCCGTTTTTAGAAAAAGATTTTTAATATTCCTTTACTATTTTTTTAATACTATCTGTTTTTAAAACTATAATTTCAACAGCAGCTTCATTTTTCACCTTTTTATCTCAAATAAGCTTCGCAGCATCTTTATCCTGATTTCATTTTTCTGCGAAACTCCTAGCAAGATCTCCTTTTCTATTTTTCGCTTTATCTATTTAAAAAAGGAAAATAGTCTTAATACGTCACAACGCTCAAGTTACCACTTTCATATTCTGCGATGAAGATATTAGAAATATCAGTATAGCCTTCCTTAGCAAGCCTCTCGATTAACCATTCTTCTGTTTTGTCAATAGAATCTAAAATATCAATCTGGACAACACCATCTGTGATAATGGGGTATTTCGGATTTTCCTCACCTGCCTGTACGACAATAAGCTGACCGTTTTGTTCCATGACTGCTCGTTTAACTTGCTTTTAGTTGAAAAATTCCTTGGCTACGCAACTTCAGAGCCACATCAGCCGCTGAAAGGCCAACGGAGCGGCAGGCTTCAGGGCTCAACTTCCCGTGCTGAATCAGGGTAGTCGGTTTACCATCAATCAAATGCTTGACTGTCCGAATATTGTTATTGAGCCATTTTAGAGTCAAGACCAAAAATCGTCCACATAATGAGGATGATCGCATACTGGAGAATGTTAATAGAACTATTGTAAATCACCCCACCAATAATACCACCTAGAACATAATTTTTGAATCTGGTCAATCGCGGAATTAGGTGCCAAATTTCCTTTTTCCTGTCACATTGATAACAAACACGAGTGAAAACAGTCCCAACGCTAGTTTAATCAGGATTTCAAGAAAATTCAATGTCATTTTTAACCTCCACTAATTTGATATCCGTTGTCTTATGTAATTTTAATTTTTCCAGTAAATACTTATCTGGCTCACTGCCACTCATAGCTCGATAAAAATCTTTTTCCAACTTTTTAAAAATTGCTCCATCCGTGCGCAGCTGAAGTGTTGACATAAAACCTCTGACTTATCTACTCCCAAATCTTTTTGAAATAACTTCAATAAAATGAAGAGGTTTGGAACTGGTTATTAGAGGCTTGATTGAGTCTGAAAAGTACTAATCCCAATCAGAACGATAGCAATCAAAGACAAAATGGAGATAATCGCTCAATTCACTGAAATTTCGAATCGCGCTTATTTCGATAAGCCTTAAAAAGCAAAAACCTGTCACAAGTAACAACAAAATAGAAAGTCCAATCGTCACCCAGTTTTGCTGGCTGATTTGACTCAAAAACATAATCATAAGAATAAAATTTTCATTTTCTCTCCTCTATTTTTCTTGCTTTTTATTATAGAAAAATCTTTCAATATTTTTCAAGATTTCTAGAAATCGTATTTTAACAAGATAATAGGAGCGAGACAAAAATCAGTCACTCAAAGAGTTCAATTTTGTCGTCCCGCTCCACAACGATAATTAGACTAAAAAGTTTCAAGCTAAAACAGCAAATGAATCAATGTATCCTTTTAGATAACCAGTAAGAATAAAATCATTGGCACTACAATCATAATGATTAGAGTAAAAACAAGCACGAACGTAACTGCAATCTGAACGAAACCATTAAAGAAAGTGATAATACCAATTACCCAAATTTTACCAGCCAGACGATGTGTCTTTATCCAATTATCATCATTATCCAAAGTCCATGGAGACGTATACCAACCGTATAATTGCGACGAGTTTTTGGCATGTAATTCCCAATAGCAATAAATAGAACTCCTAAAAATATACCATTCATCAGAGCATGATTAACTGCATAACCCAAGGCTTGCGTAAATAGCTGTCATGACTAAACAAGATGTCAAAGGAATAATCCAATAAACCAGATGCCACATTTTCAAGCTAATATTCTTAGATTTAGGATCCTTGCTAGTCACAAATAAACAAAACCAATGTAGAAGCAGCAGAAAACTAGGAATACCAAAAAAACAGTAAACCCTCGATTACTGAATCCATTTTACTTGATTCGAAAAATCAAAAATGCGTTGCGACTGTTTGGGGGCAACTGTTTGCCAGAAAAAGCAGCCTATCAACATAGGCACCAAAATACTAGCACTTGTTAGTATCAATAGTTTTTTATCAATCTTCATTAGTCTTATCTCCTTTCAATTCAGCTAACCAAACTACAATGTCTTCCAAGACTGAAGTATTGAGTTCATAATAGATATAATTTTTCTGGCGCGTCTCCAAAATCAAATCTGCTTTTTAAAAAATATTAAGATGGTGCGAAATGGTAGCTCCCGTCAGCTCAAAAATGTTCCGCTATTTCCCCAGCGGACAGACTGCCCATTTTTAGCAAATCTAAAATTGCTCTTCTCACAGGATGAGATAAGGCCTTAAAGGTATTAGCGAAATTCATGAGTTTCCCTCTTTTCTTTTTGTAAAATGGCTAGCGCTAAACACAAGAAAGGTAAAACTGCCAGAAGTCCTGTGGGTGTCGGACCTAGAATACGCAAGGCTAATGCTTTTTCTGTTGGCAATTGAAATAAAAGACCCACGCCAACAATGGCATTAACAGCACCGTGCAAGAGTGCTGGAGCCCAGATAGAATTCGTCTTTTCCATCACCCAACTTAATAAAACGCCTAAACTAAAACAAAAAACAAACATTGCAAGCACTCCCAGCCAAGGATATGCAAAATAAGTTAGTCCATAATTATATCCCTGCAAATTAATCGGCAGATGCCAAATACTCCAGATAAGTCCAACTAATAAGTGCGCTTGAACTATTGAAAAACGCTTGCGTAGTGCTGGATAAAGATAACCACGCCACCTAATTTCCTCACCAATAGCAAACAGACTATTAAGAAAAAGGCGCATACGTCAAAGCTGAAAATAGTTGTGCAAAAATAACGACCTGTATGGGAAGATTTATTTGAGGACTACCTGTTCTTCCCAGCATTTCTCGCAACGTCTCAAAACCAAGACTAAACTGTTTGCTAAAGACGATGTAATACAGTCCTGCTCTAAAAAACTCAATACCGCAGGCAACCAAAGCGCTAATAAATAATAGCGCCAACATCCTTTGAGATTTGTTGAAAATTGAGCCTGTAATTTCATGTTTTGCTAATCTCATTTTCTTTAAGATAAAAAGCAAAAGCTGGCATCCACATGGCAAGAATAGTTCCAGCCTGAGCGATAGGCTCGCCAAGCTGACATCAGCTAACATAGCCCAATCCAAATCAACCAAGCTAAGCTATAAGATATAAAAAGTAAGCATATCCGTTTTCTTCGACATTTTAAGTTACACTTTTATATTTAGATAATCTTCAAATAGAATTATACTCTTTCTTTTTAAAAAAACACAAGACCTATTTAGATTTTCTAAATAGTTTTAAAAAGAAAGAGGGCAGGACAAAATCAATAACTTAAAGAGTTGAATTTTGTCATTCCGCTCCCGTAGCAGCAATGATTAGCTCCAGTAGTCCGAGGAGCTGTTGAAGGCACAAATACAGCTAACGAGATCAGCGTCAATAAACTTGATTAAAAACTTTTGTTGTTGCTTTCTACGAAAGATCTATTTATCACCTGCCACATTTTTGAGTAAACCACACTAAACTGCGTTTTACAAACAATATTATTATAAAAACATTTTTCACAAATCTCTTACAAAATCAAAGATACTATCAAAACAAGAAGAACAGTAAGAATAGAAAAGTGTCACAGCCAGACTTACCCAAAAACCAGCTGTGTTCCTTGGATTGATCCCAATTCCCACACCGATTTCTTTTAGGTATCCAAAATGGTTCAGTAGAAGATTGCTTTCCTTCAAAACGAAGTAACCTAATAAGGTACCAAATAAAGAATATGAATAAAACAATATGTAACAATAGTCCTCATTATATCTCCTTTCACCAGTATTATACACTTTACTCTCCTTTTTACAACCTCAAATTCGCCGAGTCAGTTATTTTTGATACAATAGAAAAATGAATCTAGAAAAAGGTATCTATATGAAACTCATTTCTTGGAATATTGACTCTCTCAACGCGGCTTTGACCAGCTGATTCTGCACGCGCAATTGTCACAAGCTGTTTTACAGACTTTAGTAGGATTAGACGCTGATATTATCGCCATTCAGGAAACTAAATTATCTGCTAACGGACCAACTAAAAACATCTAAAAGTTTTGGATGAATTATTCCCACATTATGAAACTACATGGCGCTCTTCTATAGAACCTGCACGTAAAGGTTATGCTGGAACTATGTTTTTTATACAAAGAGATCTATCTCAAAAATAACCTTCCCAGAAATCGGTGCACCTTCTACTATGGATGCCGAAGGGCGTATTATTACTCTGAATTTGAAAAAAATTCTTTTGTCACATAGTCTACTCCCAATGCAGGGTGATGGTTTAAAACGTTTAGAAGAACGACAAATCTGGGACAAAAATATGCTGACTATCTAACAGCTTTTGAGACATAGAAAAACCTGTCCTTGCGACGAGGGGACTACAATCATAGCCCACAATGATATTGACCTCGCTCATCCTTCTAGCAACCGTCGCTCACCTGGATTTACAGATGAAGAACGATCCGGATTTACCAATCTGTTAAATCGTGGTTTTACTGATACTTTCCGTTACATTCACGGCGATATTCCAAATGTTTACAGCTGGTGGGCACAACGCAGCAAGACCAGCAAAAATCAATAACAGTGGCTGGAGAATTGATTGCTGGCTGACCAGCAATCGAATTGCAGATAAAGTAACCAAGTCAGAAATGATTGACTCAGGTATAAGGCAAGACCACACACCAATTGTATTGAAATTGAGTTATAAAAAGAGGCTTCTCCTCTTTTTCAATCAAAAATGATACAGTTGTGAATACTGATCACATTCAGGATTTCTTGGGTGGCAGATTTCACGACCAAAGCAAATCATAGCTTGATGAGCTGGAAGCCATTCATTTTTAGGGCAGAACTTTCCATCACGCGTTGTTCAACTTCTAGAGGGTAGCCGACTTTTTGACAATGTCATGATGTTTGCAAATCCGCTCCACATGAGTATCCACCGCAAAAGCCGGAATACCGAAAACCAACACTCATGCACCACATTGGCTGTTTTACGTCCTACACCTGCAAGACTTTCCAATTCCTGTCGTGTATGAGGTACCTGACCATCAAAGTTATCCAGCAATTGCTGAGCACATTTTTCAAAAAACTTAGCCTTATTACGATAAAAGTCCCAGATGAGCAATATACTTGGCAATCTCGCTTTCTAAGCCGCCGCTATTTCCTGTGGAGTTGGATAGGCTTTTAAAAAGGGCTGGTGTGACTGTGTTGACTGCTGCATCGGTCGTTTGAGCTGACAGCATGACTGCGACTAACAATTCAAAAATGATTGGTAAAAATTCAAGCTAGGTTTTGCATCTGGAAATAGGGCAATGATTTCCTCAATTACCTTTCGCGCATATTTTTGATAAAACCATTTTTCTCTTTCGTTTTTACTAATATTCAATGAAAATCAAAACAGTCTCACAGACTGTTTAGCAACTGCAGGTGAGACTATACAAAATATCTGACGGAATATGTTGTATCGGATGATTAAATCAAAAGAGCGATGATTAACATTTTTCAAATTTTAGTTCTATCTCACTCCCAAGCTAACAAGGTTTGAAGAGATTTTCTCAGGATATAAAAACATTATAACTTACGGATACCAATTATACCAAAATAGAGAGCTTAAAAAGAAAGTGAGACGACAAAATGGATTTCTTTAAAATTGCAATTGTTGCCTCACTTCTTTTTATTTACAAATCTAATATCGTATACTCTGTGCGATAGCCTATTTGTAGGATTTTTTTCCATCTTTTTCTAAGATTGGACGCTTGATAAGCATGCCGTCTGTTGCTAGAAGCTCTGCGGCTTCCTCCTCTGATAATCCTGATAGTTTTATCTTTCAAACCCTAGCTCACGATATTTGAGTCCGCTAGTGTTGAAGAACGATTTGATGTTTTAAATCAGAATTTTTCATCCACGTAGAATTTCCTCTTTACTCGGTGTTTCCTTGACAATATCTACTGCTTCAAAGTCCAAACCCAACTGGCTTAATTCAGCCTTGGCTTTGCGACAGGTCGAACATTTTTGGATATTCAATAAATCGTAACATATCATTTTCTCCATTTGTATCATTTTATCTAAAAGCTTTCTCGCTAAGCTCTACGCCTTCATGCTTCAGCAACCACATTTTCTTGTCTAATCCCCAGCATAACCGGTTAGTGCCCTTGACTTCCAGCACTCGATGACAGGGAACGATGATAGAAAAGGATTTCTACCCACAGCGCCACCCAACAGCCTGCGCCGAGTGAATATCTAACCCTTTGCTATCTGACCATACGCGACCGTTCTCCCATAGGAATAGTTTGCAGATAAGCCCAAACCTGTTGTTGAAAATCCGTCCCTACAGGAGCCAAAACAAGACTCGAAAAGTCTGGACAATCTCCGTTAAAATAGCAATCTAGCAAAAGACGAGTTCTTTTTCAAAATATCATTTTTCTACTGGCATCGTGACTTTCTCTAAACTAAGCTCAAAAATATTTCTTGAAAAACCAAGCTCCAACAAGCCCTGTTTCAGCAGCAACTAAAGACATTTCTCTAAAGGGAAGTATAAATTTGTTTTATAAAAAGTCATTTTTACTCACTGATTTGCTCATGATAACGAGCATATAATTCACTCTTATTCCAGCCGTATTTTCGCTACTTCTTTGATAGCTTGATTTTTCTTTGCTCCTGATGCTACTAGAAGATCAACCCTCTGCCAACAAATCCGCTTCTGACTGTTCAACCTCTTCTTCCTTAAAACCTTCTACGATTAACAAGCATTCTCCTTTGAGTGGATTTCCCAGAACAGAATTTATCACTTCGAAATCCGTCCACGCTGGTATTCCTCATAAATCTTAGTTAATTCCCGTACTAGTACTACAGAACGATCCCATAGATACTGAGCATATTTTCTAAAGTAGCTTTGACCCGATGAGGAGATTCATAAAAAAATCTGAGTTTCAGGATAAGATTTCTTACTTTCATTCTTTCTGTTGTCCAGCCTTGCTGGCAAAAAAATCCATAAAAACATGAGGTTGCGGAGCTAGACCGCTTGCTATCAACGCTGAAATTCCCGCACTCGGTCCAGGCACAGTTACTACTGCGATTCCCTCAGCAATAGCAGCCCTTGACTAAATCATGCCCTGGATCAGAAATACTAGGGCAAACCTGCATCCGAAACCTGAGCAATATCCTGCCCGCTTTTCAGCAAACGAATCAAATCAGGAATTTTTCTTTGGCATTATGCTCGTGAAAAGCTAATCTGCTTCGTCGCAATGTCAAAATGTCTAACAAAGACCAGTGTTTCTAGTATCTTCTGCTGCAATGAAATTGACTTCTTTTCAGAGTATTCACCATACGGATACTCATATCATCCATGTTCCCCAATCGGAGTAGCCACTAGATAAAGCTTCCCATAAGGCGACTGACCTTTAAAAACTTTTTGAATCTGCATGCTTACTCCCTAAACAGCAACTCGTCACAAAACATGCATTCTGCATCATTTTCACGGCGTTGACCATAAAAATCCGTACAGACATGAAAACCGTCTTCGTATAATTTACGCAGATTATCGCGATTTCTTTTTGTTTTTGGTGTTGTTGTATGCTCCACTTGGCCTAATCGCTCTCGTAATTTATCATTTTCCAAACGAAGCGCTACGTTTTCTTCTACTACGCCTTTCAGATTTTTCTTAATTGCCTCTACTTCTGCCAAAGTCACAAGCAGATTTTGAGAAAATTCATCCAGCGCATCAAATAATTCTTTTTATTCATCCCCACTACCATTTTCCTATGCTAATACAGCACATCAGATTCTTTCTTGTAACACCATATATTCGAGTGCATTTTGAAAACTAACATTTGCTTGCCACATTTTCCTCGCTGTAAATATACCATCTAAATAATAGCGTCCACACTCTGTTTCCATCTCTTTAGCAAATAAAATTTCCAGCACCTTCAAAGCCTGTCCTTGCTTTTTCCTTATCATCAGCCAGACTAGCTAACTTCGCAACCTGCAAATAGGCGATTGCTTTTTGATTCAAAGCAAAAGATACAAAACATTCACATTCATTAACTAGTTCAAAAAATGATGAACTAGCTGCCAAACGCATAGCTTCTTCTTCCGTCTGACTGTAAACCGTCAACAATTCTGCTTGCGTCTTCATCACTCCAGCTTGTTCTAATTTCTCTAGTAAATAAGGACTATTTTTCGAAAATAAAATCGCTGCGCTCGACTTTTTAATGGTCGGCAAAAATAAGGTTTTCATCTGCCGTCAGTAAAAAAATATACACTTCACTTTGCGGCTCTTCAATCACTTTCAGCAGTGAATTAGCCGCATTGACATGCATTTTTTCTGCGTCACAAATGATAAAAACTTGCTTGTTGCTCTCAAATCCAGACTGCGAAAAATTGCGTACCAATTCTCTGACTCGCTCTGTCTTTATAATATTATTGATTGGTCGAACAACCGTCACATCTGAAAAATCCTCTTCCTCAATCAAGCAGCAATTTTCGACATTCACCACAGGGTAAGACACCATTTTATTGGTACAAAATAAACTCTGTGTTAAAACATTGAGCCATCTCAAACTACCGAAAAGCTCCTGTAAACAAATAAGCATGATTCAGCCGATGTTGCTGTAAATGTGCTCAAAACGCTCAAACAAAAACTGGCTGCAACTGAGCTAATTCTTCTATTTTCATCTTAAACTCTCAACTCGTTCTGCCAATACTGCTAAAGTATCTGCGACGACCTTTTCTAATGGCTGACTGGCATCAATCTTTCTCACACGATTTGGCTCTTTTTCAAGAATAGACAAACTATCCCTCACGCACGCGCTGATGCCATTCCACACTTTCACGATCCAAACGGTCCGCACCACGCTCTTTGCTCTTAGCAATACGAGCCAAGCCTTCTCTGCTTCAATATCAAAATAAAGGGTCAAATCTGGCTTCAAACCGTCGGTCGCAAAATCATTCAGCCAATCAATATCAGCCACCTTCAGACCTCGACCAAAACCTTGATACGCCACCGAACTATCAATAAAGCGATCCACCAGCACCATTTCACCACGATCTAAAGCAGGCAAAATACGTTCCACCAAATGTTGCCTGCGACTGGCATATATAAAGGAGCAATTCCGTTTTTCATCGATTTCCGTATGCTTCGGATCTAAAAACAACATCGCGAATCTTCTCCGCAATGCCACTCCACCAGGCTCACGCGTTGTGACAAACGCCTGCCCTTTTGCTTCTAAAATGGGAATCAAAAGCTTCTAAAACACTTGATTTTCCTGCACCATCTGGTCCCTCTAAAGAGATGAACATTCCTTTTGACATACTAACTCATTTCTTCCTTTTTCCTTTCTATTTTTAACAAAAACTCCAGAAAAATCATTGTCAGAAAAAGTTTAAAAATTTTCAAAATGATACATAAGTTTTCAAGATTTGATACAATAGAATGTACAGAAATTATTAGGAGGTTATCATGTCTAAGTTTAAAAACTATCTAACGATTGTTCTAGGAGCTGGAATTTTTGCTTTTGCAATCAATTATCTGATTATTCCGAATCATTTGTATGAGGGAGGCGCAACTGGTGGACCCTCATTACATACTATCTTTTTAAGATTCCTGTTTCACTGATGAATCTCATCATCAACATTCTCTTTTTCATTATTGCTTGGAGAATTTTTTGGATCGCGACTTTTGTACTCTAGCATCTTAGGAACCTTTGCCGTTTCTGCTTGTTGACGATATTTGAAAAATCCCTTTCGTGATTAACCTTGAAGGCGACCTCGTGATTGTGACGCTTCGACAGGGATTATTGCTGGTGTTGGACTAGGGAATTGTTTTCAATGCCGGTGGTACGACTAGCGGTACCGATATTATTGCTCGAATCGCTAACAAGTATACAGAATATTCCATGGGAAAAATTGATGTTTACTGTAGACTTCTGCGTCCTTATTTTCGTTATACTTGTTTTTAAAGATGTTCGCCTAGTGACTTATACCTTGATTTTTGTCTTTATCGCTTCACGAGTGATTGACTTGATTGGTGAAGGCGGTTATGCCGGCAAGGGCTTCATGGTTATACTAGCCGCCCAGAAGAATTGGCAAAGAAAATTGATGAAGATCTCGGTCGTGGGAATTACTTTCATCAATGGACAAGGCTACTACAGCAAGAATGATTTGAAACTCATTTACTGCGTCGTTGGACGAAACGAAATGCAATCCATGAAAAAAGTTATTCATAGCGTCGATCCACATGCCTTTATTACCATTACAGATGCCCATGAAATCCTTGGTGAAGGCTTTACCTTGAGATGTCAATAAGCAACCGATTCAGAAATAATCTTGCTCCCTATTATAAAAAACGCATGAACACAGTTAAATGAACTGCTCTCATGCGTTATTTGTTGTCTTATAATGCTTTTTGCTGAAGTACGGTAATGTTTTCACCTGAATGCCTTTGTCTTCAAATTTCGCTTTTAAAAGCCGGCAAATCCACATTACCATCAATTTGAACTTCAATGATAACTTTGCCATCTTTGCGTGGAATATTAACAGCGTTAGAGATATTGAGATTTTCTTCGACAATCAAATGCACAATCTTCTCCAACACCTGACTTCATCTTCTGTAATGAAACGCACGCGAATGCCTTCTTCACCATAGCCAGCAATTTCAAGAAAGGCTCTGAAAACATCACGATCTGTAATGACGCCGTATACTTGCTGATTGTCCACCACTGGCAAAATGCCAATTTTATTTTTCAACATCAAGTAAGTAGCATCTTCCAAACTAGCAAATTGTGACACCGTCACCACATCACGAATCATGACGTCTTTTAATCTTTGTCTTGTTTAGCAAATAATTCATCTCGTAAATGGATAAGCTCGTTGCTTTTGAAGGGCTTGCTTCGGCAATCGTTCCTTCAGTCACCAAACCAACCAATTGGTCATTTTCAATAACAGGAAGCCGGTGCAATCCCTGCTCACGCATAATATCCGCCGCATGCGCTACTGTCGTGTCTGGGCTAATATACACCACTTTTCGCGTCATAAAAATCTTTAACTGCCATGGAAATCTCCTTTATCTCTGATTTTTCAGTTCTATTATACTGTATTTTCTAGTTTATTTCAAAACGCTTTCAAGGTACTTGCTTATGTTTTTCAAGAATACTATTAGTGAATAAAAAGAAGTAGAAAACCACTCTTTTCTCCTTTTTCACCCACCAAGATAAGCCTTGCGGACTTCATCGAAGCGAGCAATTCTTTTCCTGCTGACAACACGATGTTTCCTGTTTCTAAAAACGTAGCCACGGTCGGCAATTGAGAGGGCTTTTATTGGCATTTTGCTCGATCAATAGAACAGTTGTGCTTTGCTTTTGAATATCTTGAATAATATCAAAAATTTCTTGAATGAAGAGAGAGCTAGCCCATTGAAGGCTCATCCAAAAGTAGGAGTTTTGGAGTAGACATAAGTGCTCTCCCATAGCAAGCATCTGCTGCCTCGCCTCCAGAAAGAGTTGCAGCGTCTTGATTTTTACGTTCCTCTAAACGCGGAAAGCGTGAGAAGACTTTTTAGATTCTGCTGATTTTCATCACGATTTGTCTTTAAGAAAGCACCATTTCTAGGTTTTCCAAAACAGTCAGGCCTGGGAAACATGGCGTCCTTCGGTACCTGAGAAAGCCCTGCTGCTACAATTTTCTGAGCAGGAACTTTTTGAATTTTCATTTCCTAGAAACTCAATTTTTCCTGCACTTGGATCGAACCAGTCCTGAAATGGTCCGAAGAATCGTGGTTTTTCCGGCACCATTGGCACCGATGAGAGAAACAACTGCCCTCATTGACTTCAAAGCTGACATCTCGGACAGCCTGAATCATGCCATAATGGACAGAAAGATTTTCAACTTTTTAGCATAGACATTAGGCTTCACCTCCCAGATAGGCTTCGATAACACGCTTATCATTTTTGATCTCGTCAGGAGTTCCGTGCGCAATCAGACGACCGTACTCCAATACATAAATTCGCTCCGTCACTTCATGACTAAGCTTCATGTCATGCTCAATCAGCATGATTGTGATTTGGAATTCATTTTTATGCGACGAATTAACTCTGTCAATTCTGCTGTTTCCTGCTGGATTCATTCCGCAGCAGGCTCATCAAGAAAGAGAATTTTAGGCTCTGTTGCTAGAGCACGCACGATTTCCAAACGACGTTGTTGTCCATAAGCTAAATTTCTAGCAAGCGTTTCTGCTTCACCGTCTCAGGGTCAAAGATTTTTAGTAATTCAATGCTTTCTCACGCAATGCTGCTTCACTTTTATAAAAAGCTGGCAAACGAAAGAAGCTAGCAAAAACATGTGCTTTGTGGTGATTTCAAAAAGCAATCAAGACATTCTCTAGGACTGTCAAATCTTTAAACAAGGAATATTTTGGAATGTCCGACTGAGTCCTAAGGAAGCAATCTTATATGAGCCTTGCCATTGAGCAAATGCCCATCCAAGGTTACGCTTCCTTCACTTGGCTCATAAACACCCGTCAGTAAGTTAAACAAAGTTGTTTTTCCAGCACCGTTTGGACCAATGAGACCGACTAATTCGCCCTCATTCAGCTCCAAGGTCACATCGCCAACAGCAGTCAGCCCGCTGAAATTTTTGTTAGATTTTTACATCAAGAGCGCCATTAGTTGACCTCCTTATCTTTTTAAAAGAAGCGTGAGAGGCTTAATTCCTATGTACCAAGAAGTCCTCCTGGACGAAAAATCATCACCAAAAATTAAAGCAAGAGAATAGATAATCATCCGAATACTTGCTACGTTTTGAAGTACCATGTTTAAAAATTCCCAAGACAATCGCTGCAACAATGGTTCCCGTCATAGAACCAAGACCACCAAAGACCACGATAATCAAGACATTGATACTATTGATGAAGGTATAATCTTTCGGCATAACAGAACCAATAAATCCTGCCTGAAGTGAGCCTGCAATACTAGCTGTTATAGCTCCGAAGACAAACGCAATCACTTTAATTTTAGTAGTGTTGACCCCTCACAGATTCTGCCGCGATTTCATCTTCACGAACTGATAAAGTTGCTCGTCCAATTGGACTGCAAAAAATTGATGGTCAAAATAGTTGTAATAACTACAAAGAAATATACCATTTGCCAATTGGTAAAGGCAGGAATACCCAAGATACCCGCAGCTCCATTGGTCAAATCACCACCGTTAATGATTAAAATGCGAATGATTTCAGAGACCCCAGCGTTGCAATCACAAATAATCGCCTTTCAAGCGAAGAGTAGGAATCCCAACAATCAAAGCCACTGCCCCTGCAATCAACGCCTCCCTAACACCATAGCCGTAAAAAGGCAGGGATAGGTGGCGGATCTCGAACCAATAATTGCAGCGCATAAGCACCAATTGCCATGAAACCTGCATGTCCTAGAGAAAATTGACCTGAGAAACCGACAATCAAATTCAAACCTACTGCTAAAAATAATGTTAATGCTGATTTGCTGTAAGATTTGTAGATAAAAATCATTCAAAACTCCAGCGCTGACAAGGAGAGTCAGCAAACCGTAACCAGCAAGAAGGAGCACAAACCATAAAAATATTTACTTTTACATTCTTTTTCATAGTCTATACCTTTCTTTCACATTCTTACCAAGAATACCTGCAGGACGAACAAGCAAGATTAAGATTAAAAATACCATACAATCGCATCACGGAAATCTGACATACCAAAAGCTGTTGCAAAGGTTTCTAACAAACCAATGACAAAACCTCCCAATGCTGCTCCAGGATAATGCCAATCCTACCAAGAACTGCAGCAACAAACGATTTCAGCCCTGAGTCATTCCCATCAATGGTTCAAGGAATTATAATAAAGCGCAATGAGCACACCTGCCGCTCCTGCCAAAGCCGAACCCAAAGCAAAAGTAGAAACTAATCGTACGATTGACATTAATTCCCATTAGTTGCGCCGCATCGCTATCGACCGAAACTGCCCGCATCGCTTTTTCCCATTTTGGTCTTTTGAACAATGACTTGCAATAACACCATCAAGATTAAGGAAATGACCAAAATCATCAATTGGATATTTGTGAGACTAATCGGACCAAAATTATAACGAACCGTTTCAATCACTTGTGGGAACGAACGAGTATTGGCCCCCACAAAATAGACCATCACATATTCCAAGAAAAATGAAACACCAATCGCAGTAATCAAAGCTGCAATCCGAGTTGAATTTCTCAATGGACGATAAGCCAAAAACTCGACCAGCACGCCTAAAGCTGCTGTCCCAACCATCGCCAAAATCAAGGCAAGGAAAAAATTAAGATGAAGAGAGTTAATCAGGAAATAGCCCATAAAAGCGCCCATCATATAAATGTCTCCATGAGCGAAGTTGATGAGTTTGATAATTCCATAAACCATGGTATAGCCGAGAGCGAGCAAAGCATAGACACTCCCTAAAATTAGACCATTAACAGTTGTTGGAGCATGGTCACCACACTTTCTAATTATAGTATAGAAGAAAAGAACTATGTGATTTTTCACATTTTTCTTATCTCATCGTGAAAAAAGAGCGAGTCTAGTCATCATTTCAAAAAATGATTTTTCTCACTCATCTATTCTAAGTTTGAACAAATGAGACCGTTAAACCTTTTTAAGTCTCACTTCACAGTTGATTACTTTTCAACAGCTTAAAACATATCTAACAATCAATCACTATGTCTTACAAACCTTAATGAAACATATTTTTTTAAGACTAAGACTTTTGTCCCTACTTTCTTTCTTTTTAACCCGTATAAAGAGAAGTAACTCATCTACGATGCTTACCATAAATAGTTACTCTTTTATACACTATAAAATATATTTTAAGCAATCCTGCAAATGATTATGGCTTAAACTGTTTCAACTGCTGTGACCTTCCCATTGTTCATGGCCATCATAAAAGCTGTTTTTAACAGTGTTATGATTCTTATCAAAAGCTGGCATCACCTGTTACACCTTCAAAATTCTTTGTCTTAGCAAGATTGTCTTTGATGTCAACAGATGTTTTAGCACCCTTGGCAGCATTAGCAACAAGATAAACTGAATCGTATGCTAGTGCTGCAAATGTTGAAGGTTCTTCATTGTTGTATTTAGCTTTGTAAGCTTCAAGGAATTTCTTTGCTTTTATCTGAGACATCAACTGTTGAAGAAGCCTGAGATATAGTAGATATTTGAAGCTTTAGCTGGTGTTGCTTGTTGGACAAATTCTTCGCCATTAAAGCCGTCACCACCAACGATTGGCTTATCAATGCCCATACCACGCGCTTGGTTTACAATTTTACCAGCTTCTGTATAATACCCAGGTACGATAATGGCATCAAAATCTTTGCCTTTCATTTTGGTAAGAGCTGCTTGGAAATCAGTATCACCAGCGACAAACTTTTCATCTGCAACAATCTCACCTTTGTAGGCATTACGGAAAGCTTTTGCAACACCTTTAGCATAGTCACTTGAGTTATCTGTATAAAGTACAACTTTTTTTCGCTTTTTAACTTTTCTGTAACATATTTAGAAATGATTTTCCCTTGGAAACTGTCTTGGAAAGTTCCGATGAATAAGTATTCTTGATTTTTCGTCAAACCGTCTTGTGTCGCACTAGGAGAAATCAAAGGGACACCTGCTTTTGTCGCATTGGGAACTGCCGCTGCTGTTGCACCAGAAGTTGCAGGCCCTACGACTGCATTTACTTTTGATTGGGTTACCAAGTTAGTCGTGACAGAAGCTGCTTCTGCTGTTTCAGATTTATTATCCTTGTCAACAACTTCAAGTTTCTTGCCGTCAATACCACCGGCTTTTGTTGATTTCATCAACAGCCAGTTGGGCACCTTTTTGTTCAGTTGTCCCGTATGCTGCTGTTGCACCAGTTTCTTCAAAGTTGAATCCAATTTTTAATGGTCTTGTCAGCAACTTTTGTACCAGTTGCATTGGAACCACCTGACTTTACTTCCCACAAGCGGCAAGAAGGGCAACGCTTGCAAGAGCAACAAATGATAGAGCAAATTTTTCTTCATATTCTTATCTCCTCGTTTCGAAATGATATGTTAAGAATATACCGAATTATCTGACAATTGTCAAGTGGTAAAATGAGATTTTTATATGTTTACGTTTTCTTTATCTCTAAACAGACTTCCAACAAAGTCTGTGTCTAATTCTTGAATATGGCAGACTCGTACTTGTTTGACATATTTTTCTTTAGATAGTTTCTCAACAATACGATCTCACTTGCACAGTATCTACATACAGCTGGAGGTAACGATGCTTTTTAGAATGATAGACAATGTCCCCAATAGCTTCTATTTTTTCACATCTCGATTATAATATAAATACACAATTATCCCTAGTGCGTTCTTCTTTTTAAACATGAATTTTCTTTCTAATTTATTTTTATCATTTATAAGATATCAAAAATGCCCATCAGAGGACATTTTTTTCATACAGTAATAAACAAATGGATTAGTTTAATTTATTATTTGCCATAATTTCATCAATGAAACCATAATCCAAGGTTTCTTGAGCGCTCATCCAATAATCGCGTTCTGCGTCTTTATGTACTTGCTTAATGGTTTTCCCTGAATTATCCGCAAGGATTTTCTCCAAGTTATTCCGAGTTTTCAGCAAATGCTCAGCTGCAATCGCCATATCGGTTTGTTGCGTACCGCTACCAGTTCCGCCCATTGGTTGGTGAATCAAATATTCTGCATTCGGCAACATGAAGCGTTTGCCTTTTAGCACCGCTTGAAGCGATAATAGTTCCCATGGAAGCAGCCATCCCCATGACAATTGTTTGAACATCTGACTTGATGAAGTTCATGGTATCAACAATCGCTAGACCAGCCGATACAGAACCTCCTGGTGTATTGATATAAAGATAAATATCCTTTGTACTATCTTGAGCATCTAGGAAAAAGCAGTTGGGCAATAATAGAATTGGCCATGTTGTCTTCAACTGCTCCAGTTAGCATAATAATGCGATCTTTTAAAAGACGCGAGTAAATATCGTAGGAACGTTCTCACGGCTTGTTTGTTCAATAACTACAGGAATCATTGTATTCTCCTTTTCATCTGATATTTTAATCTGATCAACAATTCTAGTGAGATTTTTCAAATACGAGACTATTATAGCCTTTTTGGTCAAAAAGGTCAAACATAAAACTCATTATTTTGTACCGAAAAGACGATCTCCTGCATCTCCCAATCCTGGAACGATATAGCCGTTTTCATTCAGTGATCATCGAGGGCGCTGTAAAGATTTCTACGTCTGGGTGAGCTTCTTGTAAAGCTTTCACACCTTCTGGCGCTGAAACAAGGCAGACAAATTTAATATTGTGTGCTCCGCGTTTTTCAATGAATCAATGGCTAAAATAGCTGAACCACCTGTCGCCAGCATTGGATCTACCACAAAGATTTGACGTTGGCTAATATCTTCCGGTAACTTCACGAGGTACTCAACTGGTTTTAGGGTTTCTTCGTCGCGATACATACCAATATGTCCAACTTTAGCAGCTGGCACAAGGCTCAAAAGACCGTCCACCATACTGATACCTGCACGTAAGATTGGGACAATGGCTAATTTTTACCAGCCAATTGTTTTTGAACCGTCTTTGTAATCGGCGTTTCAATTTCCACATCTTCTAATGGTAAGTCACGTAAACTTCATAGCCCATCAGCATAGCAATTTCATTTACTAACTCACGAAAAGCCTTAGTAGAGGTATCCGTACGACGTAAGATAGACAATTTATGCTGAATGAGCGGATGTGCGATCACTTGAAATTTCTTTTCCATGATTGGTTTTCCTTCTTTCAATTTATTCTTCTTATTATATCAAAAATAAAAAGGCTCGTGACAAACAAGCCTTTTTCAAAGATTGTCGATTGTTTACAACCATTCATGGTATTTCTTAATATAAAGATGCTTCATAAACGTAACACTTGCCATATATAAAATCATGACAAGGATTAAGAATAAGAAATAAGTACCATTTAATGGAGCGACTTTTAAGAGAGCTGCAAAAAGGACCGTAGGGCAATAAGGTTACAAAGAAGACGGCTGCTAGGGTCGTCATGACTACAGACAAAGCCGGTCTGCTTTGAATAAATGGCAATTTGGGTGAGCGCAACATGTAAACTAACCATCGTTTGTGTCCACATGGACTCAATAAACCAGCCTGTTTGGAAAAATGGTGATGAATTCGCTAGACATCCCATGATGATAAACAGAACCTGTCATCATCGGTGCAACGATAAAGAACAAAAATCAAGAAGGTCATACAGTCAAAAATAGAACTGATTGGACCAATCCAAGCCATGAAACGAGTAATGGATTTTGCACTCCAAATGCGCGGTTTTTGTAAAAATTCACAGTCGACATTGTCAAACGGCAAAGCGATACAAGAAATGTCATACACCAAATTTAGCACAATCAGATGAATCGGTGCCATAGGCAAAAATGGTAGGAAAACACTTGAAATCAATCAAGGAAAAGATGTTCCCTGAAGTTGAACTGACTGTCATCTTGATATATTTGGTCATATTAGCATAGACTTTGCGACCTTCCACCAAGCCTTTTTCAAGCACCAACAAGTCCTTATCTAATAGGATAACATCAGCTGTTTCTTTAGCAATATCGACAGCTGTATCAACTGAAATCCCTACATCAGCTACTTTCATAGAAGGTGCATCATTGATGCCGTCTCCCATATAACCAACCTTGTGCCCATTTGCTTTCAGCTGCAAAATGATACGCGTTTTTGGTCAGGAGATAATTTTGCAAAAACAGTTGTAGTTTCAACTACCTTTGCTCAATTTTTCATCTGACATCGTTTCAATCACAGAGCCAAGTAGGGATATGTTCTGCATCTAAACCAACTTTCTCACAGACCGCTTCTGTGACTTTTTCATTGTCACCTGTCAAAAATTTTGGTGTAACACCATATTCTGCTAAAGCCTTGATAGCAGGCGTCGCAGAAGGTTTTGGCGGGTCAAGAAAGGCAAGATACCCCGTCAAAATCATATCAGATTCATCTTCTACTGTGTATTCATAGTCAGCATCTAAGTCTGAGCGATAGCTGACGCCCAGCACGCGCAGTCCTTGTTCATTTAACTGTGAAACTTCTGCTAAAATTTCTTGACGAATTTCTTCCGTCAAAGGAAGGATTTTCCCTTTATCTTCGACATAATTTGAAATGGATAGCATTTCCTCCAAAGCACCTTTTGTTACCATGCTAACGACATTTTCATCATCTCGAACTAGCACACTCATGCGGCGGCGTTCAAAATCAAAAGGCAATTCATCAATTTTCTTAAAAGTTTGGTCTAAATTACGAACAATTTCGTGCTTTTTCAGCTTCTTTTTCTGTCCGATTGATAATAGCACGATCCATCAGATTTTTTAACCCTGTTTGATAATACGAATTGAGATACGCCCTCTGAAGAACGGCTAAATCAAGGTCTCCATGAATATCAGCGGATATTCCAAGACAATCTCATCTTGTGTCAGCGTTCTGTCTTATCCGTGCAAAGAATATCAATCGCTCCCCAAATCTTGAATGGCATTAAGTTTCTTGATAACAACTTTTTCTTTTGCCATAAGAATGGAACCCTATAGCCAAACTCGCAGTGATGACCATAGGCAGCATTTCTGGTGTCAAACCAACACCGACACTAAGTGCAAATACACCAGCCTCCAGCCAATCTCCGTCTGTCAGACCATTGATAAGAAAGACAACGGGTACAAGTACCAACATGAGACGAATGAGCAACCATGAAATGCTGTTCATTTCCCGCTCAAATGAAGTTGGTTCATCATAAGTATTGAGCGTTTGCTCAATAGCACCCATCTTGGTATCATCTCCAACGACCAGAACAAGGGCAATGGCACGACCAGAAATCACATTGGTTCCCATAAAGCCAAGTGCTTCAGATTCAAAGCAAAGCTATCTGCCTCTTTTGTCTCGCATTTATCCAGCGCCATTTTTCAACAGCATCACTTTCGCCTGTCAAACCTGACTGTTGCACAAAGAAGTCGCGCGAATCCAAGATTAGCACATCTGCTGGTAGCATATCTCCTGCACTCAAAGCCGAATAATGTCTCCACCACTAATTCTGTAATTGAATTTCTTGTTCTTTTCCTCGCGAACGACTGTCACTGTATTGACAATCATACGTGAAAGATTGCTGGCCGCTTTGTCGCTCCGCAATTCTTGCACAAAGCGAATACTACCAGACAACAAGACAAGGACAACGATGATGATAAATGTCGTCGGATCTTCTTGCCCTGGCTTTGCCAGCCAAACATTGGTCACCAAGGATACCAATGCAATGAGTAAGAGAATAACGGTAGAGGATTGATAATGGACTCATAAATCTTTTTAACAATTGAATCTTCTGCCCTTTTGTCAATTCATTTTTCGCCATATAAGTCGCGATTTTCTTCAACTTGCTCTTCTGTCAGTCCTGCTCTGGAAGTGTTGAAAAAGGTCATCGTGTCCCCTACAGACATACGAAGAGCATCTGTTAATCTTTCTTTTGCTGTTTTCACTGATTTTCTCCTCTATCTAAGACTATCTGAGCTGCAATATTTCTGTGATCTCAGATTCCTTCATTTGTTAGAGTCGATTACAAAGGAGCATGAGGAATACTCATGTATGGTAATCGACTGATTTTCTGTTGACTCGGGTGATCATCATTTGCCATATTCCTCACTCCTTTCCCCTGCAGTTTCCTTTTTAAAAAATCAGCTAAAAACAATAAAATCCTACCATGAAAAACATGGCAGGACTGTATGTCTTGTGTTACCGTTCAAGCTTTAACTCCGTAGGGCAGTGAAATGACATTAGTCGAAACCTTAGCGATCTCAACTGCTAACCAACGCGTAGTGTCTCCACTACTTTGCGGTAGTCATCCGTATCCCTATGGTAGCCTCACCTACCGATTTTTTTCATACTAACTATACCCACTTGAGAATGATTGTCAACCCCAAATGGCTGTTTCTTAAAATTTCTTTTCATTCTTATTGCGGCAAACAACGTACAATTCTCTTGCAAATCTCTTCTACTAAAGACTTAGGCGCTGCAATATTCAGCCTTGCATGAAGTTCGCCCTCACTTCCATAATCGCTTCCTCGATTGAGAATGACTTTTGCTTGGTCATGCAATAAAGCAAAGAGTTCATCATCTGTCAAACCATAGGCACTGAAATCAAGCCATCATCAGATGGGTCCCTTGTGGTTTCATTACTTTTAAACGCGGAGCCTCTTTGGCAAAATACTCGACTGCAAATTGAATATTTTCTTCTAAAACAGCTTTTAGTGCCACTAACCAAGGTTTGCCATAACGATAGGCCGTTTCTGTCGCAATGTAGCCTAAACTTGACACTTCATGATGGTTATTGGCAAGCTGCTGACGTTTAAACTGCACACGTAATGAAGGATTTTCAATAATGGCATAGGAATTTTTAGTGCCTGCAATATTAAAAAGTCTTGGTAGCACTGGATAGTATAATGGCAAATTCTTTAAAATCTGATGAAACCGTATTAAAAGAAAGGTGCTCATGACCAAACAAGGTCAAATCTTGATGAATCTCATCTGAGACCAAAATAACATGGTGCTTTTGACAGAGACGACCTATTCTTTCTAAAACTTCTTTTTCCCAGACACGTCCTCCAGGGTTATGCGGATTGCAAAGAAGATAATTTCACATTATTTTCGACAATCTCTTTTTCCAATTGCTCAAAGTCAATTTGAAATAGACCATTTTCTTCTTTGAGAGAATTAGATACTAATTTTCGATTGTTTAAGCGAACGCTACGAGCAAAAGGTGGATAGACAGGAGAATTGATTAGGACCGCTTCTCCTTCTTTTGTAAAGGCTTGAATCGCAATAGAAATGGCTGGCACAACACCTTCCACAAAAACAATAGAATCCTTATCAAACGAATACTGATGTTCGCTTTTTTCCCAATCCAGCACCGCTTGGAGCAGCTCATCACTCGCATACGTATAGCCATAAACTAACTGTTCTGCATAGTCGTGAATCGCATTTTTCACTTCTGGCATGACTTCAAAGTCCATATCTGCAATCCATGCTGGCAGCAATTGAGGATCTGTCTCTGTCTCTTTCCACTTATAAGTGTGGTGAGATAAGCGATTCGGTGCTGTTTGAAAATTGTATTTGCTCATATTATACCTCCAAAGCAAATTTTAAATCTGTTATCAAATCTTGACTATCCTCAATCCCAATGGACAATCGCAACAAGTCATCCGTTAAGCCATAGGATTTCCGCACGTCAGCTGGAATATCTGCGTGTGTCTGAGTCGCAGGATAGGTAATCAAGCTTTCGACACCACCCAAGCTTTCTGCAAAAGTAAAAGACTTTTAGCGTATTTAGCAGCTGTGGAATAACTGCTTCATCCTTTACTTTAAAGGAAACCATGCCACCCTTTTCTGGATAGAGAACCTCTTTTTACTGCTGGCGAATCTTTCAAGAAAGCTGCTACAGCTTGCGCATTTTTGTCGAACGCTCCATACGCAAAAACAAGTTTTTCAAACCTCGAAGCAAGAGATAACTATCAAATGGAGATAAAACAGCTCCTGTTGTATTGAGATTGTAGAATAGATTCTCATAAATCTCTTTATCACTCGTCATAAGAGCACCAGCCAGAACGTCATTATGTCCTCCTAAGTACTTAGTTGCCGAATGTAGCACAAGATCCGCTCCATTTTCCAAAGGACGTTGATAGATTGGCGTATAAAAACGTATTATCTACAATAACCTTTTGTACCTTTTTGCATGAGCTTTTTCTGCAATAGCCGCAATATCAAACTTAAGCATTAAAAGGATTGGCCGGGGTTTCCAGATACACTACATCTATATCCTCTGTTAAAGCCAAGCAATTCTTCTTCCGTATTTGCATATGTAAAAGTGAAAGCGCCCTTCTTGCTCGACTTGATGAAACCAGCGAAAAGAGCCGCCATAAAGGTCACGAACCGCCAGAACCTTGCTCCCAACTGGAAAAACACTAAAGGCCAAAACAATGGCGCTCATTCCTGAGCTAGTGGCTACATGCATAATCCGCATGCTCAATGGCTGCTAACGCCTTTTCCAAGCTGCTTCGCGTTGGGTTTTTCGTGCGTATAGTCATAACCTGTAGATTTTCCAAATTCTGGATGCTGATAGGTCGTTGAAAAATGCAAAGGGTTGTCGAGGCTACCTGTTGCTTCATCCGTTTTTAATACCAGCATGAGCTAAAATCGTGTCTAATTGTAACTTTTTATCCATAATAAATAACCTTCATAAGATAAGCGCGGAATCAAGCAATTCTTATATTTCTAAAGTGATTCTATTGTATCATCTTACGAAAGCACTGTGTTTTGTTCTTTTTCAAGAGCCAGATATAGTTTCTAAACTATACTGACTATTCAAAAGATTATAGAACTTGATTGCAAGAATAGCTATTTTCATTATAGCTAATTTTTTTATAAATTTTTCTACAATGTTAAAAAGCCTTCGGCCTTTTAATGAATATGAAATTTTTGACGTAAGGTTTGAGCTTTCTCACCAATAAAACGGTCTAACAAACGGACTGCAAAAGCCATTGCTCCATAAATAGCCATGCCCTAAGCCACCGATGATAACCAAATAAAGCATACTAGAAATGCGTCCACTTGGATGAAAGACAAAGCCAAAGTACGACTTCTACAATGGCAATCAAAAGAGCCATGACTGTCGTTAAAATCCCAATCAACAAACTCCGTTTGAAGAGAATGATTTGATTGAGTCCAGTTACTTGACGAATGTGTTGGTACATCAGAATGATTGGGACGATGAGTCCAATTGTCGTTGCCAGAAGCGGTCCATAGGCTCTAAACAGATAAATAAATGGAATTTGCAAAATGAGCTTAACAAGAACTCCGTAACCAAAATAGAAAAATTGCTTTACGATTTTGAAAAGCGCCTGAATCATTGGCGACAAGACAGTATAGACACCAAGAATAATCGTCTGTAACATAGCAAAAATGAAGAGCCCCAAAGCTAAACTATCTGGTTGTCCGTAGAAAATCGTATACAAAGGATGGGCTACTAAGACGGAACCAATCGTTGCTGGTAAAAGAAACAGCAGTAACATACTCAAATTATCTTGAATCAAGCGCGCAGCCGCCTTTAAATCACCTTTGACATAGTTTTCGTCAGCAAAGAATCCCCACACGCCGATCGAAGTTGCTACTGCAATCAAAAATCATGGTAATCTTATTTGGATTAGCAGAGAAATAACTGAACATGACTACCAGCTGAGAATTGCTATAATTGGTGAACCATTTCATCGTATTGATAAATGTCATCTGGTCAATGATTTGGAAAAGCTGAATAGCAGAACCCGTGATGATAAAAGGAATGGCTTCACGAATCGTATCCACCAGCAAAGCACGACTGTTGATTTCAGCACTATTAGCTGGTTTGTGTAAGATAGATGTCAGAGATTGGTTTTCAAAGAAAAATAAACCAAAACCGCCATACTGGCAAACATGCCGACAAAGGCTGCAAAAGCGGATTGGGTCACTGCAGCAACATAATCTTTAGAGCCCAATTTCATAATGAAGAATGTTGCAAGCAACATCCAAATCACACGAATGACCTGCTCGGCAATCTGGCTCATGGCATACGGTTTCAAATTGTTAAAACCTTGGAAAAATCCACGAATAACACTCATGGCTGGAAATACTAGCACAGCCCACGACAGACTCTGCATAACTGGAATCAGCTCTTTCCCAACTCCTGATACACGAGCAAAGAACGGTGATAAGAGATACATGATCACTGCAAAAATGACTCCCAACAAGAGCATGAATTTCAAAAATTCACGAATGAGAGTAAAACTATGATCTTTTTGATCAATCGTATTGTACTTGGCGACTTGTTTAGCGACTGCAACAGGTACACCTGCCGTGGAAATCAGAAGAAACCAAGCATAAATATTGTATCCCATGGTAAACAAACCATTGGCTTCTGCACCATGTTTCCCATCCAGATATACCAAGGAATAATATAAATTGCCCCTAAAAAGCGGCTGATAAAGTTACTAGCTGTCAGCCACGCTGTCCCTAGAAGCATTTGTTTTTGTTGATTTGTTGTTTGTTGCTCCATACATAACCTCTGAAAATAGTCTCATCTTTATTATAAACTTTTCCTTTCCGCTTGTAAAACTTCGCCATTAAGTTTACAATAGAAATATGATAACAATTGAAAAACGCATTAAACATTTTTAAAAACGATCACAATTTCCGTGAGATTATCGACAAGGGACAATATTTTTATCATTATCGTGGTCTTGTTTTTGAAAAATCAGCTACGACAGCCGTGAAGTGGATGCTTCCACTCTTTTCTTTGTCAAAGGTGACAATTTTAAAAAGAATTTTTGGAAAAAGCTGTTGAATCAGGCTTACAGTTCTATGTCAGTGAGACGGATTTTGAAGTAACTATTCCGGTGATTCTAGTCAACGACGTAAAAGCAAGCCATGAGCCTTCTTGCCATGGAATTTTATGGAAATCCACAAAATAAACTCAAACTGCTCGCATTTACAGGAACTAAAGGAAAGACAACGTCTGCTTATTTTTGCCTATCATATCCTCCAACAAAGTCATAAGCCAGCTCTCTTGTCTCACCATGAACACGACGCTTGATGGAGAACATTTCTTCAAATCTACTTTTGACAACACCGGAAAGCTTGGATTTGTTCAAAATGATGGCGACAACTGTTGAAAATGGTCGAACTCATCTCATTATGGAAGTTTCCAGTCAGGCTTACCTGAAAAAGCGGGTTTTACGGTTTTAACCTTTGATGTTGGCGTTTTTCCTCAATATTAGTCCTGATCACATCGGACCAATTGAACACCCGACATTTGAAGACTATTTTTATCATAAACGGCTTCTCATGGAAAATAGCCAAGCTGTGGTGGTCAATAGCGAAATGGATCATTTTGAAGTTTTGGCTGAGCAAGTTGCTTCCATGGAACATGATTTCTACGGACAGTATTCAGACAATCAAATTCATCACTCGCAAGCCTTCTCTTTTGAAACAAGCGGAAAGTTAGCAGAGAAATTTGACATTCAACTGATTGGTCGTTTCAACCAAGAAAATGCGCTTGCTGCTAGCCTGCCTGTCTCCGCTTGGGTGCTTCCATTGCGGACATCAAGAAGGAAATTGCAAACACACGCGTACCTGGACGTATGGAAGTGCTGACTCAAAAATGGTGCCAAAGTGTTTGTGGACTACGCACATAATGGTGTCAGCCTCGCCAATCTCCTATCTGTCGTCCAAGAACATCAAAAAGGTAGGATTGTTTTGGTGCTCGGTGCAACTGGAAATAAAGGAGAAAAGCCGTCGCAAAGATTTTTGGTCTACTAATCAATCAACATCCAGAATTGACCGTTATCCTGACAGCAGATGATCCAAATTACGAAGATCCAATTGCTATTGCCAAAGAAATTGCTTCTTACATATCCTTTGATGTTGATATGATTGCTGACCGCGAAGAAGCTATAAAACAGCCCTTAGCTTAACTAGCAAAGAAGGCGATGCCGTCATTCTAGCTGGTAAGGGCGCAGATTGCTACCAAATTATAAATGGTAAAAACTGACTATCTAGGTGATTATGCCATCGCTGAAAAATATTTATAGAAAAATAATAAAGGTCGAGACAAGCGTTTTCGACCTTTAATTATTTAAGAAAAATTTATACTAGCAAGGAGATGAACACAATCCCTCAGAAATCAAAAATCTTGCTTTATGACTTTACTTTCTCCAACTAATCAAGACATACATTAGACTTGACCCTAAACATATCTGCAAGTGCATGCACGAGGAAGAAAGGCAAGAGATTTTTAATCTTATATTTGTAAAAGAAAAATAATAGAGAAGTCCAAAAACCAACACTCGATTGTCAGTACCCAGAGCATTCCTTGATAGGTATGGAAAGAAACGCGAATGATTGTCGAATAAAGAAGAACCCACCACTTATATTTATCTTTTACAGAGGTCAATAAACCTAAGAAGAAAAATTCTTCATAGAAGCCATTGAGCAAAGCATAGAGAACAGCCATAGGGTGTCAAATCAATAAATTTGCGGAAAAAATTTCTGTCAGATCAATATATTTTCCACAATTGCGGATCAAAATAATTGTATTCTCCGCTAAGAGTCGTCACTGTATCCGCGAGAATCCCCATAACCGCAAAGATAAAGGGAACCCAAAAGAGCACAGACCACGATAAACGAATTGGCAACTGCTTAAAGTCAAAACGGCGAAGTATTAAATAGGCTATCGTCAAAGCTAACATGAGAAGCTGCAATTCTAAATTACTGGAATAAGCTGCTCCGTCACTTGCTGTTTTACTAGCTGTACCTGTTACTGCTGCCGTAGTGGACGGTGATAAGCTCGCAAAATAAAAGTTCCGTTGAGCGATAGATAAATTGTCCAAATAGCAGAGCTGTCACATGACAATATCAAACCATTTCAAATACTTCAACGGCTGAGACGGACGAATTTTTGCTAAAAGATTCACGATACCTTCCTTTCATGCAACGAAACGATTTAGTGACTACCAAATCTTGCTAAACTTAAACCTTATACTTATAAATCTATCAAATAAACCTTAAAAATTTTATTATTCTAAGGTTTATCTAATGCTTCCTTTACACGAAAGGTCAATGTTGCCTGATCAAAATCAACTTTAATTCATATTTTCTTGCTTCGTTAGGCACGATGTAGCCTAAAATCACTAGAGCATCTACAAAAATATCACGCCGTTTCTGCATCAGCTCAGTTTTTCGACCATATTTTTAAGAGAAAGGTCGTCATATATTTTAGAGCATACTCAGGATTTACATCTCCTACCAAATCATAGAGTTTTTGTTGCTGATTGATCAATGGATATTGTTGTTTCAACCTATAAAAATAATTGGAAAGCGTCAACTGCTCTCTGAGAAAATCCGTTTTTTTCTACTAAAAATAGCTTGGTTTGTTTGATTGGTTAAATGCGTCTCAAAACGCATATTCAACAATTCTTGATAAAGAGGACTATCATCTCGCACAAAGACTTCCTGATCCAAAGACAAAGCCGTCACATTTTTCCAACAGAGGAACGCTTTGACGATAGCGCTTATTTTCCCGAAGCACATAGCCTGCCTTGATATAATCCTCTATAGAGCGATCAATATTGGGAAAATTTGCAAACTCACGCTTTATCTCTCGCAAAAGTAACATCGTCATGTTGATCTAAGTAATTTTATCAATTCATGAAAAAAAGGGCTGACGTGTCAAACGACTGGGATTGATTATTTTAATCATCTAATCTTCCTTTGTAAACTAATTTTTCGGATTGAGCCAATTGGCTAGGGATTGGTTCCCGGCTGATGAAGAGGAACAGCTAGCCCCAATTCCTTGTAATACTGCTGCCAAAAAGGAGCAACTTCCTCATCTTCATCACCGAACTGCATAGCAATAGTTCCAAAAATGGGGAGGATTTCCGCAATATCTTCAGAACAGTAAAAACCTGTCATATTTGGATAAAAGCTATTGTTATAAGGCTTGTAAAGGTGTTGTTCTGCTCTTTTCCAGACAGCTTTCACATCTATATCAGGGAAAACATAGACATCATAGCATTCATCGTCCTGTAAAAATACCTCTATCGGCTGCTTCACGACCCCTGTTCACTTGTCGCATGGTACATCCAGCCGTCAAAAGATTGCCACATGGTTATACCGCCCAGTTGATCGCTGAATAGCTTCTGCTATATCAGATGGGCTGGACACAAAAAGCAAATCCCCATTTTTTAAATCTTGAATTTTCATAGAACTATTGTATCAAAAAAGGAGCCGAAACTCCCTTTTTATTCTATTCTTAAGCATTAAAACTTTCTGTTAATTGCGGGAACGACTTGTTTCTTACGAGAAACAGCGCCAGCAAGGAAAGCGTGGTTATTTTCAAGAACAAAGTTGAAAGCTGCTTCTACCTTGTCCATATTGCGACCGATTGCCAGGATTTCCGAGTTTGAATTGACAATGTCAGTAATCATTAAAACAAAGTCAGAATAACCATTGGCTACGTTTGTTTTTTCAATAGCTGCTTCCAGTTCTGCTTGACGTTCTAAAACTTCTGCAATATCAACTGTGTTAACCTGTGCCACACGAACTTGATTTCCGTTTAATTCAAATGTTTTAGCATCAATATCAATCAATTCTTCGGCAGATTTGCTTGCTAAGTTCGTTCCAGCTTTAAGCATAGCCAAACCGTATTCTTCCAAATTCACACCAGCCAATTCAGCTAATTCTGGAGCAATGACTTTATCACTTGGATGTGTAGTTGGTGATTTCAGAAGAAGCGTGTCTGAAATTAAACCTGAGAGCATTAGACCTGCGAGTTCTTTTGGTACAGCTACGCCACATTCTTTAAACATACGATAAACGATAGAAGATGCAGAACCAACAGGCTCCAAACGCATATAAAGTGGGCTGGCTGTTTCAAAATTCGCTACACGGTGATGATCCACAACGCCATACACTTCTACCTCTGCAATGTCAGAAATAGATTGTTGAAATTCATTATGGTCTGTTAAAATGACTTGCTCAACTCCCTCTGCCTTTGCAGATGTCACCACACGCGGTGCTTTTACACCAAAAGTATCCAAAACAAAAGCTGTTTCTTCATTTGGTTCTCCTAAAGCAACCGCTTCTGTATCCAATCCATAAGCCTCACGTGCAAGGTAAGCAAAGGCTACAGCTGAACCAATCGCATCTGAATCTGGATTTTTGATGACCGAAAACTAAAATTTTAGACATGATAGTACCTCATAAACTTTTTATACACCCTATTTTAGCACAATTTTAAGATTTTCACAAAGAAGTGATAGAAACGCACTCAATTGTCAGCTTTTCTGACTAACTTCTTGAGTGCTCATCAACCTCTCACTTTGTTTTTATCAACTATTGTGTACGCGGTTCATATACTCGGTATAAGATTCTGTTTTCATGAGTTCTTTGGCATTTGCTACTCGGTCAGCAGTTGGTGGTTTTATGCCTTCTAATGGATAAGGAATGCCCAATTCACGCCATTTGAATTCTCCCATTGTATGATACGGCAACACTTCAAATTTATCAACCGTTTTTAACGTTTTGACAAACTCACCTAATTCTTTTTAAGTCGTCATCACGGTCTGTCAACGTTGGAACCAAAACATGGCGAATCCACATTGGAACACCTTTATCAGATAAATATTTTGCACATTCCAAAATATTTTTATTGGTATGCCCTGTTACAAATTTATGCTGGGCATCATTGATTTCTTTAATATCCAGCAACACTAAATCTGTCACTTCAAGCAGGGCGATCAAAAACTTTGAGATACTCTGGTGTATTGCGGAACGGCATCGCACAAGTATCTAAAGTGCAATGAATTCCCAATTCTTTAGCTTTGGTAAAAGTGCAGTTACAAAATTAATCTGCAAAAGAGCTTCACCACCACTTACTGTAATCCCACCTTTTTACCCCAAAAGCTACGATAACGAAGCGCTTCTTGCAAAACGTCTTCAACCGTTCGCTCTCTTGAATTATTGGTTTCCATTGCCCATGTATCTGGATTGTGGCAATATTGGCAACGCATTTTTACAACCCTGTAAAAAGACAATGAAACGGATACCAGGCCCATCAACAGCTCCAAAACTTTCAGTCGAATGGACCATACCTGTTACTTTTCCATAATCAATGACTTCTTTTTCCATCGTCTTATCCTCTTGAAAAACGTTTTATAGTACTATTATAACACTTCTTTTTCTAGATAGAGGAACAATTTGTCTATTTTTTTAGAAAATAATCTGTTTTTCAGTTTCATTTTCAATGTTTTTCAAAAAGAGAAATTGATAAGATAAATTAAAAAGTTTATTTCTTCAATTCTTCTAGTCTATAATCTTTTATATGATAGATATGGTCTGCAATAGATTGTATTCTTTTCATCATGAGTGGCAATAATAATAATTTTCCCACTTTCTCTTTCTTTCATAAATAAATCTATTACTAGCTGAAGATTCTCTTTATCCAGATTAGCAGTTGGTTCATCTGCAAGAATAATGTCTGGTTCTATCATAAGACTACGAATAATAGCAACACGTTGCTTTTTGTCCATCAGAAAGAGATCGAACCTTTTTTGTTAAGAATGGTTGATAATTCAAAAATATCTTATCAAAACTTGCATTTTTGTTTCAATTTCTGTTTTAGATAAATCTTTTTCGATAAAGACACGGAGCATTAGGTTTTTCTTTTGACAGTATAATCTTCTATTAGTGCAAAATCTTGTGGTATATACCCAATATGCAAACTACGAAAGGAGCTCATTTCTTTGTCATCTTTCGTATTAAGCATCTCCCTTGATAAAAATATCGTCCAGCATCAATAGGTTTTAATCCTGCAATAATATTTAAGAGTGTAGATTTTTCCAATACCAGATTTTCCAAAAGCACAGATATTTCTCCAAAATCTGCATGAAAGTTCAAATCTGTGAAAAATTGTTTTTCCTTTAAAAGATTTTGAAACATGTTCAAGACAAATCATAGAGAACTCCTTTCAAACGACGTTTACTGATGATAAAAGCAGCAACAAAAAGTAGAATATTTAAACCTCCAAGATAGATATAATCCGCCCAAATAAACTTTATATTTAAAAATACTTACATAAACAAAAAAATCCAAGGAAAGCAAAGATAATGGGAGCAATCAACAAATAACTTAAATTTTGACTTATTTGTTCTCCGCTCAAGCCAATAAGCCGCAAAACCTTTATTTCTGATTGACAGATTTTTATTATTACTCCTAACAACCAATAAATTATTATTGAACTAAAAGATAAATAGAATGCTTGAGATACTTATTCCAAAAAATAAAATTGGTGATATAATAATCATGCTGTGATTGATAAGTTTTAGAAAGAGTACGAAGAGTTATTGGAAAAAATTAATTTTTAAATTCTGCGTTTAACTCTTGGGCTTGTTGTTTTTCTAAACGGCGAATTAAATATTATCCAATAATAAGCTATCCCAATCATTTGATAAGAGCGATGATTGTAATACAGAATCCGTTAAAAGGCTGTAATTTTTCCACCTTTTTAAGTAATTCAACTTTTTGATAGTAAAATGGTGATGTTTCACCTAGTTTCCGAAGATAAGTAGATAAGACTTTATACAAGGACCTCTCTCTTCTTTACTGGCATCTTTTACTAAACCAGAAGAATCTGCAGAAGGATTATAGACTGTTTCATAACTATTTTGTCTACTTTCTTTTTTTCAAAAATTTGTAGTGCTAGGGTATACTCGAATCAATTGACTACTTTCATTCCATAAAAGGTTCATACAAAATCCAATAAAAATCAAAAATCCGAAAAAGATACCACCGCTTTTTGAAGATTAATATATAAATGCTTTTTCATAAGAACCTCCTTAAAGAAATAAAATAGAGAGGTAGATTGATAAAAATAATAGAAATCTATCCCTATTAAATGACATAAAAGAATAAGAGATACTACCCTCTTACATAACTGACAAATAATAACACTAGAAATAAGTGTAGTAACCAATGTTAATCCATGAATACAACTGTAATCATATAAAAACGAATCCGTGCTTTTCCCAGAAAAATGATGAATTGAAAACTCACGACGATATGATCGTAGTGTAAAAAATGGTCATCGCACTATTCACAAATATACAAGCAACAACCAAAAACCATCTTTCACGATTGTTATAAAAAGGAGAGTAAGAATAAAAATTGTCCCAAAATCTAGTACAATTATTTTTGTAATAATCGTTGATTAACTTTTTCATACCTCTCTCCTCTATCTTAAATAATAAACAACATTAACTATAATTTATAGCGGAATGTGGTTTTTGGAGCCCAAGGATTCATTGAGTCCCATATTGTTACACTATCATATACCCTTTCCATTATCTGTACGCCAGCTATCTTTTATAAGCCATCGCCCCACCTAGATATGAACCGTTTCGATAGTATTTAATCCATGTGCTATTCCACGATGATTAGTCCATGCCTCACCAACATAGCGAACCTGAAATTGTTCAGTATTTCTAACACCATTAGAACTATCTCCATAAGTTGCAGCAAATGCAATTCCTCCAGTGTTACTCAATCCTAAGATGAGTTAACGATAAAAATGATACATTTTTATAGCCTTTTCTCATTTTGATTTCCTTTCTTAATTATACCAAATTGAGCATTAGTATATTCCTATTTTCTGCTGATATTATGAAAAACTATACCACTATAAAGATATTTCTTCACTACTTAAATATCGTTTCCGTTTATTTTACTCCTTTCCATAGTAGTCAGAAATTTAATTTATTATAATTTCACCAATGTATCCATCCATCTGATAATAAGAATGGAAAGATGAACATAATGAAAAAGTTTAATGAAGCAGTAAGACGTTTCATAAAGATTCCCCCTAAACAATTTTTTAAGATTTGTTTTCCTTTTTATATGATATCATGAGAAGAGCAAGATTACGTAAACTGTCAACTTAGGAACATATTTATTATAAGGAGATGAAATTTATGAGATGGGATTTTGGTACAGTTTTAAAAAGAAATTCGACAATCAAAAGGTTTGACTACATTAGAGATTTTGTGGAAATAACTTATCACGCGCAACGTCTCTAAGATTGAAAACAATAAAGAAATTCCTAATGTAGAAAATTTTTGAATATATTGAAGCATTAGATATGGACTTTGCAGAGTTTAGTTATATTTGACACTTATCTCCCCTCAGAACGCTCAAAAATTATTCAGCATTTTTGAAAATTCTTATACCACATGTAGAACAGCTAAAAACTATGAAAAATTTTAAAAGAAAGTAACCACTATTTAAAAACTCACAATGACCTTCCTATTGAAAAATGTTTGCAAAAATTTCTCTTATGTCTCTCCATTTGCCAGAATGGAAATAATGAACAGTCATATTTTTCTTGCTCAAGAGCTTTGGACTTGATAAATGTGACACATGGTATCTATCTGATTTACGTAAATTAAACGCTGCTATGATTCTTTTCCCTATAGAACAGTTGATAGAAAGTATGGACAAAATTTTACTATCTTATACAAAAATTTTTAAAAGAAAATAAAAATCATGGGAGTTTGCTCTTTTAACCAACATGAGTACGATTTTCTTAAATAAAGGAATGATGGAAGAGTGTTTAAAAATTACTAAGATTACTTACCAGATTGCTCAAGAAACTTTGAGGGTTGACCAATTAAGTTTCGCTACTATTCATCTAGGGATTTGTCAAAAAGATTCAATCTTAGTAGAAACCGGACTACAGCTTTTAAAGTTAGCGAATCTAGAGTCTATGTTACAGGGTTGTACAACAGAAATAGAAAGATATATGTAAAACTAATCTAATACCAAAAAGAAAATGGCTTAAATACAGCATTTTTAATGCTAAATCCTAAACCATTTTAGAAAATTCTTTTTCTTGCTGAACATTTGTACAAATCTTCGCCTATGCTCTAACACCAAAAATTAAAACTCTCTCGTTTATCTATGTCTTTTAATCCGTCACTTTCTTTCGCCAAAGGATGGTTGCGCTTAAGATGACAATCCCTACCACAGCGACTTCAGCGCCTGTTGTTCCTGTAGATGGTAAAATTCTCTTTTTAGTTGGTTTATCATCTTTATTTGGTGGCGTTGTACTATCACCGGAAGGAGGAGTTGGTTGTGGATCATCCTTCTTATTGAAATCAAGCTGTGCAATAACGGGATCGTGATCGACGCCCGACCGTGCTCCTCCATAAAGGAAGCATTGATATGAACTGGTGAGAATACTGTTTTATCAGCAATATTTTTGAAACAAAAGATATTGTCTAAACTTTGATTGCTACCACGGTAAAAATAAGAATAGCGGTCTGCTGCGTCGTGATTCAGCATCATATTGACTAATTCATTACCAGCCACTGCTTTGGCAGTTTCTGAAAATTCAAAGTCATTAAAGTCACCAGTTAAGACAAACTTCAAATTTGGATTTTGCTTCAAACCTTCGTTTACAAAAGCATTCAACAACTTAGCTTGTTCAATCCGTTGTGCCAATGTATTTTGCACTGCTGGTTGTTTAGAACCATATACTGCATCATCACCGAGTTTGGATTTCAAATGATTGGCAATCACGACAATATGCTCGCCCTTAAATTCAAAACTCTGCTGCTAAAGATTTTCGAACTTTCGTAAAGGCTGGATTGGTTGGATCGATCCTTGCAGGATTTTTCACCAAAATGCCCATCTTTGAAGGCAGCTGCTTCTGTGCTACTTCCTGCTTCACGTTCTACTATCTTCACTCGTTGAGGATTGTACAAGAAAGCCACACGAATATTGGAGCCAGGTTTTCCTCCGTCTGCACCATCAACAGGAGCTACTTCGACATACTTATACTCTTTGCCACCTAATTGTTTAATCTTAGCAGCTTCTTTTCCGCTTTTTAACACCCTTACTGTGCCGTCATTGACACTTCCGTTATTATCTTGAACTTCTATGAGTGTGATAATATCTGGACTATGGATTTCATTGATAAAGGATTTGGCAATTTTCTCCACTTTTGCGTCAGGTGTTTCACCCGCTGCATTGTTCGCCGAGAAGTTTTTCGATATTGTAAGAAGCAATCGTCAATTTATCTTCACTTGGGTAAATTTTAGAAACTTCTCTTTGCAAACCACCGTCCTGCAAAGCTGGCAGTGGGTTGGATCCAACTTAAAGACTTTACTGCGATAACTCACGACTCCAACAACATCTTCATTAAAAGTAATCTTTGGCTTTGGCAATAAACTTATTTCCTACATAAACCGGAATGGTTGCCGTATTTTTGCGCATTCGGACGTAAATTGACACCACCGATATTATTTAGCGGCAATTCTTGATATCCAGCAGGTAACAGGTAGATATCCCGCGATATTGCGGACCAAAGCACACGAGGTTTTTAACTGTTGTCAGCATACCTTCCAGACTTTCCCAATAGTCCAAGGCGTCATGCTCTGGATTATAAGCAGTCGGAGTATTGTCTACGATATCTTTTGGCATACGCTCTGAAATATTGACGAGGAGCTGGTAATGCCGCTGTTCCGTCTTTTTGTTACCTTTTGAAGCTATCAATTGCGTGACAGTTAAGCTATCAGCTGGTTTTTAAATTGTTGCCCCGGACGGACGCTGAGCGACTCCATGCAACCTTCTTTAACTTCACCTTCAATCGTCAATCGGTCTCCAACAGCTACTTTTTCCTTTGAAACTACATAGATAGCATCTGAAGTCTTTTGTGTTCCCCGTCAGCTTTGATGTCTTGTGCATAAAAAGCCATATCGATCCGTTTAGTGACGACTACACTTGACACGCGCACCTTTTTCTCATTATAAGGCGATTCATGTGCTTCGCCTTGAATTTGACCAATATTGGCTACCTCAGTAAATTCCGAAACAGCGGCTCTTGCTTCACTGCCTGAAGCTTCTGGCTTAGGTGTTTCTTCGCTTGTCTACTTGGCTCATTCGTACTACTCATACTGCTTGCTGAACTTTCGAAGTTGTTTCTGATGATTGCGACTGTGTTGTCGAAGCAACAGAACTAGACTCTGAAGTCGTTGTTATAGAAGTTTCTGAACTTGAAGAGCTCGCCTCATTTGCCTGAACAACAGGACTTAGAACGCTACTAGCTAACAAAATAGCTGCCATAAAACAATACAGACAATTGTTTTGAAGTTTTTCATATATTCTCCTTTACATCATAATTTGGAAATCAAATTTCCTTGAGATGTATTTCTACCGTAATTATTATAAATAAAACAAAAGGATAATGCAAGCGCTTTCTCTTGGATTTTAGGGATTTATTGCTGCATTTAGTGTTTATTTACAATAATTGCCAAAACTTTCATAAGGTCTTAATGTTACAACTTCTGCTGTTTGAGCTTCTTCATAATTAGAAAGGAGCACTTCGCCATTTTGATACTCTGGTAAAATATCTATCGAAATCGAATCTGGGTAGAAGTTATTGAGACCAAAAGTTTTTATCTCCCAACTGTCGCTCAAAAGCATAAACTTGCTGACTGTCTTCATAAGCTGGTTGATAGGTGCCTTCTGCAATGATAGGAAGTTCCTTGCGAGAGGGCAATCAGTTTTGATAGAAAGTGAAAATCGGGCCCTGCATCTCATTTTCAACATTGATTTCAGGATAAGATTTCCCAGCTTTGAGCCAAGGGGTGCCTGTCGTAAAGCCAGCATTTGCTGAATTACCCCACTGCATGGGAGTGCGAGAATTATCGCGAGATTTGGCCTGAATAATTGCAAAAGCTTCTTCTGGTGTTTTGCCTTGATCCAGCAACATCTGATAAGCATTGATGGACTCCACATCCACATAATCTGCCATAGAGTCATAGTCTGGATCCACCATGCCGATTTCTTCTCCCATATAAATATACGGCGTGCCGCGAGATAGATGAATGCTGGCCGCAAGCATGGTTGCTCCTTCATTGCGGAAATGCTGAACATCAACAAAACGATTTAAGGCACGTGGCTGGTCGTGGTTGTTCCAAAATAGAGCACTCCAGCCATCATGGTCACTCATTTCCTTGCCCCACGTATGGAAAAGACGCTTGAGCTCCTCGAAATCAAATTTTTTCAAGCTCCATTTTTGACCATTTTCATAATCCACCTTTTAAATGATGGAAATTGAAAGCCATGGACAATTCGTGACGTGCCGGATCTGTATAGAGAATGCAGTTTTCAATAGTAGTCGCACTCATTTCTCCGACAGTTATAAATGAGTCAGCTTGTCCAAAAGTCGCTTCATTCAGCATGTGCAGGTAGTCATGTACAATAGGCTTGTCCGTATAGGCAGGCTTACCATCATTTTCCGAACAGTTTTCCAACACCTCATCTTTTCCAATCAGATTGATGACGTCAAAGCGAAACCCCCTGACACCCTTGTTCCGCCAAAAATTGACAACTTTGAAAAGTTCCTCGCGAACATGAGGATTGCGCCAGTTGAGATCAGCCTGCGTCACATCAAAGAGATGCAGGTAATACTTGTCCGTTGTTCCAAAAGGCGCCCAGGCGCTACCGCCAAACTTAGACAGCCAGTCTGTCGGCTCATCACGCAGAAAGAAAAAATCTTGGTAGTACGGATCGCCAGCTAAAGCTTTTTGAAACCATTCATGCTCGGTCGAGCAATGATTTAAGACCATATCCAGCATGAAGTCAATGCCGTATTCTATCCCAACTTGGACCATCTCTTCAAAGTCAGACATCGTCCCAAAAAGAGGGTTGACAGCCGTATAATCTGAAATATCATAACCATTATCACGCTGCGGGCTGGGATAGAAAAGGATTGAGCCAGACCATATCCACTCCTAATTCTTTGAGGTGAGAATTTTTCTCAATAATGCCTTGAAAATCTCCTATCCATTGCCGATCGTATCTTTAAATGATTTTGGATAAATTTGATAGACGACTTTTTGTCTTATCTAATGCCATTTGTCTTCCTTTTCTATTTTTCTAAAAAGAAAGAGGCGGGGTTTGCGCTCCTCCCCTTTTATCGTTACTGTTATTCTTCTGCTACGAGCCTTTGTGCCTCTCGTTAAGAGACCGCTACTTGGATTTCCAGCAGTGAGACAAATGGATTACTGAGATAAATTTGTCTATTCGTTAGAAAAAATCCTGCTCATCATAGCTCGTATCAAACATTTTATCCGATTCGAGTAGCTGTCATCAGCTTATCTCCACGTTCGACAGTCCGCGGTAATGTTCTCTGTTCATCAGCCTGAAATTGCTCTTGATTTGTGATAATCACAGGTGTTTCAGTCACTAAAGCCAGCTTTCTGAATAGCTGCTATATCAAAACTAACCAGTTTCTGACCTACGCTCACTCTGTCTCCTTGAGCCACATGAGCTTCAAAGCCTTTGCCATCGAGATTAACTGTGTCCATACCGATATGCATGAGTAATTCGACACCTTCATCTGACACGATTCCAACAGCATGATTGGTTGAGAAAAGCACTGATACCGTCCCGTTCACAGGGGACACCAGTTCTCCCTCACTTGGAAGAATGACAACTCCTTGTCCCATCACACCTTGAGCAAAGACAGGGTCGGTTGCTTGGCTTAATTCTTTGACTTCTCCAGCAAGCGGGCTAACAATTTCTGCAAAATCCACTTTTGCTGCTGCTTCTTTTGCTTCGTCAATCGCTTCAATTTGCGGTGATTTCACACTTTCATCTTCCGTTTTTGTAAACATACCTGTCTTGCGGAAGAAGAAAGTCAATAGCATTGGTACTACAATGGTCACCAGCATAATAAAGAAGAATGGCAGCATGTATTTAGCTTGGATAGATAAGATACCTGGAATCCCACCGATTCCGATAGCATTGGCTGTTACGTTAAAGGTTACGGATAAGAGACCTGCGATAGAAGAACCAATCATCCCTGCCACAAATGGGTAGACGTACTTCACGTTGACCCCGAAAAGGGCCGGTTCTGTAACACCTAGATAAACAGAAATCGTTGCTGGCAGAGAAATCTGTGCTTCACGTTCATTATGACGGTTCATCAGATAGTAAGCAAATACAGCTGAACCTTGAGCGATATTGGACAAGGCAATCATTGGCCATAACGCCGTACCGCCTGTATCTGCAACCAGCTGTGTATCAATGGCATTGGTCATGTGGTGCAGACCAGTGATAACAAACGGAGCATAGAGGGCACCAAATATCGCACCAAAGAGCCATTTAACAGGACCAGTCAGACCAGCAAGCACCACTGTTGACAGCCATTGTCCAAGTGTCCAACCAATTGGACCAAGGACTGTATGCGCTAGAATCAAAGCTGGAATCAAGGATAAGAATGGCACAAAAATCATGGACACAACTTCTGGAATGCGTTTGCGCCAGAAGATTTCAAGATAAGATAGCGACAATCCTGCAAGCAGAGCTGGAATAACTTGTGCTTGGTATCCAATTTTTCTAACTGTGAAGAAACCAAAATCCCATACCCAGTTTTTAGCAATTTCTGAAGCCGGTGTGCTGGCTACTGAGTACGCATTGAGCAATTGTGGTGACACCAAACAGATCCCAAGAGCAATTCCCAAAATCTGGCTGGTTCCCATTTTACGAGAAACAGACCAAACAATACCAACAGGTAAGAAGTGGAAAATCGCTTCACCTGGTAGCCACAAGAATGAGTTTACCCCGCTCCAGAACTGTGATACATCCACAATTGTATTGTAAATCGGAGTACCGTCTTTAGCAAACTGAGCAACACCGTCAACCATTTTTTGACCGAGTGCCTGAATCTGCACACCTTCCAGAATATTACGGAAACCGAGAATCAGCCCCCCAACGATAATGGCTGGAATAATTGGAGTGAAAATTTCCGCCAGCATTGTCATGACACGCTGTACTGGATTCTGATTGCTTTTGGCAGCAGCTTTGGCTGCTTCTTTTGATACTCCTTCAATCCCTGAAACAGCTGTAAAATCATTGTAGAAAATCGGCACATCATTTCCGATAATGACTTGAAACTGCCCTGCATTTGTAAAAGTTCCCTTTACAGCTGGAATGGCTTCAATTGCTTGTACGTCTGCCTTCTTTTCATCTGCCAATACAAAGCGCATCCGAGTTGCACAATGGCTGACTGCTGAGACATTCTCCTTGCCGCCGATAGCATCTAATAGCGTCTTGGCGTCTTTCTCAAATTTTCCCATTTTCTGTTTGGCTAGGCTTAACCTAACACTCTCCTTCTTTTTCATCATTGTACAATTGATTGATACATTTAGTGTAAACGATATCAAAGATGTCTGCAAGTTGTTTGTAGCAAAAAAAGGCTCTTTTTGGTAAAAATTTATTTAGTTGTATGCTAAAAAGAAAACAAGTGAGGATATCATGAAAAAAATATGAACAAATTTTTAAACTCTTAGAACAAGATATTCTAAACGAGAAATATCAGATGAATGATTATCTTCCTAGCGAACACGAACTTGTCCAGGCCTACAAGGTCAGCCGTGACACGATTCGTAAATCGCTTGATTTGCTTCAAAAAGCTGGTCTCATTCAAAAAAATGAGAGGTCAAGGCTCTAAAGTCATCCAACAAGAACAGATTGACTTTCCGTTTCCAACCCTAACTAGTTACCAAGAACTTGTCCGGCAACATGGAATGAATTCTAAAACCAATGTCATACAGTTAGAAAAAAATTACAGTTGATAAAAAAATTATCCAGTCTTACTGGTTTTCCTGAATACCGTCTGGTGTGGCGGATTATTCGCCAAAGGGTCGTTGACGGGATTGCCTCCGTCTTGGATATTGATTACCTTGATAAAAAGTTTTGTCCCTTCTATTAGCCGTGAAATTGCAGAGCATTCAATTTATGCTTATTTAGAAGATGAACTGGGACTACACATTTTCTTACGCCCAAAAAGAAATCACAATTGATCCAGCCACCAATCGCGATAAAAATATTGATGAACATTGGAAATGACCACCATGTCGTCTCTGTCAAATCCAAAGTTTATCTTGCAGACGGACAGCAATTTCAGTTTACAGATAGTCATCATAAACTCGAAAAATTCCGTTTCGTTGCCTTTTCCAAACGGCAAAAATGATCATGACCCTTCACAAAATTCACTCTTCAATATTAAAAATAGTCAAAAAGGAAGAATGTCATCTGTGCTTCCTTTATTTTTAGTCATTCACATATTTATAAAAAGTAAAAGCAAACTTATCAATTTTTCGAAAAACGAAAAGAAGCTGAGATCATTTCTCAACTTCTTCCTCTTCTTCTACTATTTCAGAAACTTCTACTTTGAGCTTTGTCACACGTCCATTTTTACCTTATCATTGGTTAAAAATGAGCTTTTTGCCCTGACTTTCCACTTCATAACTCAAACGCTCTTTCACGTCGGGTATCGAGCCTACGCCCGTCAAATAATAACCCGCAATGGTATCAACGTCATCACTTTCCAGTTCAACTTCAAAAATACTCGTTAAAGTCATTCAAACTCATGGTTCCAAGGACGAAGTAAGTATGGTCAGAAACCTGATACACCTCTACTTCAGCCTTATCTGTTTCATCATCTATCTCACCGACAATTTCTTCCAGTAGGTCTTCCAACGTTACCAGACCAGACATACCACCATATTCATCTAACAATATCGCCATTTGATTTTTGCGTATTCCGCAGCTCTGTCAGCAAATCATCCACGAAAATCGTTTCTGGCACAAAGAGCGATTCCTGCAAAAATTTTTCGTAGTACAATATTATCAAAACCATTAGTAAACGCCTCATTTAACAGACGTTTGGTGTGAATAAGTCCAATAACATTATCCTTTGTCATCATCATAGACTGGGATTCGTGAGAAATTCTGCCTCAAAATACTTTCGATAATTTCCTTGGTATCATCATTGATGTCCACCATAAACGCATCGGTACGCGGCACCATTACCTCACGCGCCATCATCTCATCTAGTGAAAAATCCCCTGCAGCATTTTCAATTTCATCTGCATCCAATGTTTCTTCACTATTGGTCAGCATATACTCAATCTCATCACGTGTCATTTTCTCATCTGCATCATCAAAAGTCATCGGGAGTGATTCGACTGAGCAGATTGGTGAGAGGCTGATAAAAGCCAAACAAAGGGACTGACAATTTTTCCCAAAAAGATGATAACTGGCGCTGTACGAACCGCTAAGGAATCTTTGAGGTTCAGAGCGATTCTCTTTGGATACAATTCACCAAAAACAATCGAAATATAAGTCAAAATAGCAACAGATAAAAAGCTTGCAATGGCTCTTGCAGTCTCGGAATTTCCCATCCAAGAAGCAATTTCCTGACCGAGTGTATTGGCCAAACTAGCCCCTGACAAAATCGTAATCAAAGTAATCCCAACTTGAATAGTGGACAGAAAATGATTAGGATTTTCCAAGACTTTTAACAAACGAATGTATTTTGCATCGCCTTCTTCAGCTTTTTGCTCTACACGAGCGCGATTTAAAGATACCATCGCCATCTCTGCTGCTGAAAAAAAGGCATTTAAAAGTGTTAAGACTAGTAATAGTAAAGCTTGCAGTAACAAGGTCTGACTGCTAGGGTCTTCCATGAATGTTCTCTCCTCATATATAAGTAATCTTAATTATAGCATACTTTTTGACTTCTTTGCACAGGGACTGTTAAAAAGAAAGTTTGAAGGAAGATTGCAAAGAAGAAAATCGATTGTTTAGGCTTCTAAATTTTGCAGAACTGTTTCCAAGCGTGAAATTGCATCAACAGGAAGTGCCGTTTTAGGGTATTTTTGATTAAAAGGCAAGCAAGAAAGTTCAGCCGTACTTGCATTCTTTCTCTAAGTAATTGTTTGTAGCGAGCATCAAAAATTCGGAATCGGATACCCTTCACATTCCATGTATTCAAAACCCTCCAATGGCCCAAATGGTTTAAATTCTGCTTCTTCATCAACAATTTTTTCAATAATATTCAAGCTAACTTCTTTTGAAATTCCCTTTGCCCATATAAAATCCAGTATTGATGATATAGCAGTCGACACCAGATTCAAAAGAGACTACGGAATTTTCCGATAATCTTCCACCAAGGGATACACTCTAAATGGATTGGCATAAGGTTCAATCACCAAATCATCATGCTTGCCAATCACATTTTCAGCATTGGAACAGCTTGGTCATCAAAATTTACAACCCATCGTAGAAGCCATCAGCGAATCGTTAATTTTAACCAAGGGTGGAAGAGAATCATCTTTCATAATCCAGAAAATGGCTTTGGATAGGGTTCATCAATTCGATCGACCCGATTTGGCGTTGCAAAAACGAGACTTAACTGTCCGACCATTTCCATTTCGAATATCCTCTGTTACCAATTTTTTTAGACCATTGTCATCCAGTGTCACACCACAATTCTGAACTGTTACAAAAAAGTCCTGCTCCCTATGTCCAATGGAATAGTCATTCGTTTTATCAAAATAGGACGGTTCCAGAGCAATGGAAGAGCCATCTTTGACAGAAATAATAAAGGCATCATCATGCAAAACCTTAATATCATATTTTCCATTATGTTTGGCATGCGTCAGCGTGGATTTTCCTGAACCAGATAAACCAAGAAGGAGGCTACATAGTCTTGCTTTTCATCCTCTTTTTGTTTAAAGATTTTCAAGCCGCCGTGACAAGCTACATATCCATTTCTAGCAGCGGTTGCCCAAGCTAAGGTTAAAGTCGCTTTTTTCAACTCACCAAAAGTAATTTAAACCCAAAATAATGACACAATTGTGCTGAGTATCAAAATATACCAATCCTTCAGGATAATCTGGATGCTTCCATTTGGGATCGAAAAAAACAAATATGTCATTTTCATCGTACTTTTTAGAAACTCTCAAACGATTTTTAAACTCTTCATCCAAAATTTGAAAGTTTAAAAGCCAAGAATAAAGATTGTTGATTTCATCTTCAGGAACCATGAGATGAGCACAAGCCATAAAGGCTTCATCTAGCCCTACAACTGCATCTGCCTTATAAAATTTTCGATGATGAGCCTGATAGATTGCACTGCGTACTATCGAAAGCAGCTTCTCATCTTCCTCACTGTCTCTACCAAAAATCCGTCGAGCTTTAGCCGTTCGACCAACAACTGCGCCAGAATTCGTTAATAAAACACGAGCATAGAAGGTAAGCCCAGTTCCTTCGTATGAATCACAGGCATATCTAAAACAATTGTCCCAGCAGCTGCGGAAGCCAATTGATAAAGCTTCTTCTACGGTTTTTATTGCAACAACCTGATTTTTCATAAAAAGCTGTTTCAATGATTGCCTTCAAAGGAGAAAATAAGAAGAATCTTTTCTTATTTCCTGCGGAGAATATTTACGACGTGTTACCATAAGTGTACCTCCTCTATCTTATTAGTTCTATTTTAGCATAAAAAAATACACTTATGGTTTTTAATAAAACGTATTAGAAAAGAAAAAAAGGAGTGAATTCCAACTAAATTTTTGTTGCATTTAGTTTGCTTCCACTTCCTATATTCATCATTCTAAAACATTAAGACACAGTCCTTCTGAATGTCTATTCATCTTTCAGATTTTTGAATTTATTCATCATCCCATTCTTATTTATGATAATTCCGTACTCCTCATTTTTCTTTTGCTCCTGTGCAGCTCGATGATTATCATATAAATTCGCTAGAATTTTGCAATTTCTTTCAAAATAGAATAAATCGGAATCGCTACAATCATCCCAACAATCCCATAAATATTACTTGACAAAAGCAAGAGAACCATAATGGTAATTGGATGCACCTTCATCACGCCGCCTACAATCCGTGGATAGAAATATTTCCGTCAATTTGCTGCACAATTAACATATATATAACTGCAATCGCCATTTTTTTCGGATCAACAATCAGATAAGTGATAATCATCGGAATCAACCCAATGCTTGGACCCACATAAGGAATAAGATTAGCAATCATAGAAAAAATAGCAAATATCAAAGCATATTTCAGACCAATAACACTATAGCCAATGAAAGCCAACATTCCAATAATAAACGCATCAATCGAAATCCCACTAATATACCGAGCAATCGTTGCATTAAGATTGGTCAATAATTTCGTGATGTTGAGCTTATCTCGCTTCAAAACAGTTCGTTTCCAACATGGGCAGTAATTTATCCCCGTCAATTAAGAAATAGACCAAAAAGATCGGCGTCATGATGAGAATCAAAAATGTATTCACTACTGCTGAAACGACACTCCCCAGACTATTGGTGACACTATTTAAAAATATTTTGCAAAAATATCCACATAAGACAAATTTAACTGCTTAATAATAGACTGGATATTCAGATTTTTAAAGAGAGAGTGCTGATAGCTGGTTAATCCAATTTTGCAATTCTCCATAAACATTTTTGACTAGAAGAAATCAAACTTGTCAACTGCGTAATCAAAAATAGGTAGCAGATAAATAATGCCCAGAGCAATAATCCCAAACAAGAGAACCAAGGTAATCAAAAATTCCAAAAATCCTCTTAATTTTTCAGCTCTTTCTCCAGGAATTTCACTAAAGGATTCGTCACATAATACAAAAAAATCCGCAATTAGAAAAAGGAATTAAAACCGTATTTAAAAACGCTCACAAAAGGGGAAAATCAAGCCGTCCATTTGCCGCCAGATAAAAAAGATAATGGTTAGTAGTAAGACTTCTGTTGTCCAAAAAAATAACTTACTTTTATGAAACATACTGTTCCTCCTATCAGCTATTCTATCATATTTTCCACTAAAATAGAGTACTTTTTATTAAAAATGTCTTAAATTATTTTTAGGAACAGACTCTTTCGTTTCCCACTATCAAAACTTATTTTTCCATTTATTTTCGTTTGTAAACCATTTTCACATGTACTCGTGATTCTAAGATGAAGGGTTCACTAACAGCTTCAAATCCAAATTTCTCATACAAGCTCACCACCTGCTCTTGCGCCTCTATGTGGATCTCTTTTTCAGGCCATTTTTCAGCACAAGTCTCCATAATAGCTTGGACCAATTTACGACCAAGCCCTTGATCGCTGAGTAGAAGCCGCTGTTACGACACGTCCAAAATGAATAGTAGTACCCGTTTCAAATACTCTCGCATAAGCGTCTACCTCGCCGGATTCATTTTCATGAAAAAAATATGGATTGCTTCTAAATCGTGCTCGTCCAAAATCATTATAAACACTATTTTTGCTCTACGACAAATGTTTCCAAACGTAATTTCAAGCATTTATAAAATTCTAAGGTGGTTAATTCCTCAAATGTCTTTTTATACCACATACTTGTTTTTCTTCTTCTTTATTATATAATAATTGTAAATGCAACTATAAAAGGAGCCTTTTATGGATTATCGTCATCTCTTTTTCGTCAAATGGGCATAATTTCTCGCCAAGCCATGATGAACATGAATCATGAAGCCAGCCAATACAACCTAGATAATAATCTTTTTCTTATCCTTATTCGCATTGTTGAGCATGAAGGACTGAATCAATCTCAACTTTCTCATATGGTAAAAATTGATAAAACAACACTTAGTCGCTCCCTTAGAAAACTAGAGGAAAAAGGATTTATCACAAAGAAAGTCAACTCTCAAAATAAGAAATTTAAAGAGCTTTTCCCTACGACGAAGGCTTTGCAAATCTACGACCGATTGATTGGATTTGAAACGACCTACATCCAATCTGTCATGAAAGCTCTGACTTCTCTGAACTCGTTCAATTAGAAGCCATCCTCAATAAAATAGAAAAATGCTCAATGAAATCAGTATAGCTTTACATTAGTTGCATTTGCAACTTTGGGATAAAAAAATGAAGAGGCTGGGACAAAAGTCCTTAACCTCGTCAGATTTTTTTGTTTCTTGCAAGTCGCAGTGGTTGAGTGGGTTCTGTCGGTTGATAAATCACCCTTTACAGCCCCTACTCAACTGTGCGGGGGTGGGACAACAAAATCAAATTTCTTCAAATTACCGATTTTTGTCCCACTCCCTTTGATTATTTTGTTTCAAATCCTTCTGCAACTGCTTGCACAAAATGTTCTTCAACGATTTCTGCACAGTGGTCACAAACAATTGCATGATAGCTACGTTCTTTGACTGTTTCATCTACCCGACGGCAACGTTCACAAACTTGTCCCTCTGCATGCTCAACTGTAAAAGCTACATCCTCGAAAGCAATAGCATTTTCAGGAGCTTCCCCGTCTGCAATTGTTAATTTAGAGACAATGAGAAGTTGCGCAACGTCGCTATTAACCGCTTCAAGCAATGTTCTCACTACTTCATTTGGATAAATCGTTAAATGAGCTTCCAAAGATTTTTCCAATAACCTTTTCATACGTGCTTCTTCCAAAGCTTTCTGAGCTTGACTGCGGAAATGCATAAAAGCTTGTCCAAGTATCCAATAGTTCTTCCTCATTAGGGAAAGTTAGCGCATCTGGCAATTCTGCTAACTGAACAAATTCTTCTGGCTCATGTTCTAAGTAAGACCAGATTTCTTCTGCTGTATGTGGAAGAATTGGGGTCAACAATTTTGTAATTTTTACTAAAATATCGTAAAAGACGGTCTGCATTTGACGGCGTTCCAATGATTTAGCTGCTTCAATATAGACAACATCTTTTGCAAAATCAAGATAGAAAGCTGATAAATCAACTGTCACAAAGTTTACAATCGCTTTATAAATATCTAAAAATTCAAAGTTGGCATAAGCCTCACGAATCGTCTTAACAAGTTGGTTAAAAGCGAACAGTCATGTACTTATCAACAGAGCGAAGGTCATCATAAGCAACAGCGTCTTCTTTCGGATTAAAATCAGAAGTATTAGCAATCAAGAAACGCAAGGTGTTACGAATTTTTCGGTAGGTTTCAGATACTTGACCAAGAATATCCATTGAGATACGCACATCGTTGCTAGAATCCACACTCGTCACCCAAAGGCGCAAGATTTCAGCTCCAAATTGTCTTTCAACATCACTTGGAGCAATGGTGTTGCCGAGAGACTTAGACATCTTCTCGCCTTTGCCGTCCAAAAGCAAACCCTTGTGAAAGGATTTGTTTATAAGAGACCCACTCCATGATTTGCAACAGAAGTAATCAGAGAGGAGTTAAACCAGCCACGATATTGGTCAGAACCTTCAAGATACAGGTCGGCAGGATAAATCAATTCAGGACGATTGACCACCACACCATTCCAAGAAGAACCTGAATCAAACCACAGTCCATGATGTCCGTTTCTTTGGTGAATGTACCATTTGGTGACCCTGGATGAGTAAATCCTTCTGGAAGCAAATCTTTTCGCTTCTCGTTGCCACCAAATGATAGAGCCATGTTCCGCAAAGAGCTCAGCCACATGCTCAATTGTTTTCTCAGTCATAATCGCTGTGCCGTCCTCCGCATAGAAGATTGGGAGTGGCACTCCCCAAGCCCGCTGACGTGAAATGACCCAATCTCCACGGTCACGAATCATATTGTAAAGACGAACCTTGCCCCATTCCGAATGGAACTTCACTTTTTCAATTTCGTCCAAAATTTCTTGACGGAATTTTGAAACTGAAGCAAACCATTGCGGTACTGCACGCCAAATAATTGGCTTTTTCGTCCGCCAGTCAAATGGGTAGGAGTGAGAAATTTCTTCTTGCGCAAGGAGAAGTTGATCTAACTTTTCAATTACTGTAGGAACTACTCTTGTCATAAAATTGCCCTGCAAAATCTGGACCAGCATTTTCCATCATGATACCACGTTCATTGACTGTAACGGCTACTTCTAAGCCATTTGCAATTCCAACATTGTAGTCGTCCTCACCAAAACCAGGGGCTGTGTGGACAATCCCTGTACCTGAATCTAGTGTAACGTGGTCACCAAGAATCACCAATTCATCTACTTCCTCATCCCATGGATGTTCTGTCACGATATGGTTTAGTTCAGCACCGCGATGAGTTGCCAAGACCTCCACATCTTCCCAGCCAATTTTTCAGACAAACTATTGAGCAAGTCAGCAGCAACGACAAATTTACGACTTTCCCCAGCGGGCTTTACCACAACATAATCAAAGTCCGCACCTACTGTCAAACCGCGAGAAGCCGTAATAGTAAATGGTGTTGTCGTCCAAACTACAATATAGGTATCTGTATCTAGCACATTTTTGCCGTCTTTTACCTTATTTGCATAGTAAAGAGAGGTTGAAACCAAATCATGATACTCAATTTCTGCCTCTGCAAGAGCTGATTCAGAGGACCATGACCAATAAACAGGCTTCGCACCGCGGTAGATATACCCCTTTTTCGCCATTTCTCCAAATACGCGAATTTGAGCAGCTTCATAATCCGGAGTCAACGTCACATACGGATGCTCCCAATCACCAGAAACACCTAAGCGTTTGAAATCTTCACGTTGTTTGTCTACTTGACTCAGTGCATAATCGCGACAAAGTTTTAAATACTCTGCCAAATCCATTTCTTTTCGCTTCACACCTTGCTTTGCGCAGAACTTGCTCAATCGGAAGACCATGAGTATCCCAGCCTGGAATGTAAGGCGCATAATAGCCAGACATCGATTTTGAACGAACGATAATATCTTTAGAAATCTTGTTCATGGCATGCCCAACGTGAATATTTCCATTAGCATAAGGAGGACCATCGTGAAGTGTAAAGTGTGGTTTACCTTCATTCAATTCTTGACGACGTTGATACAACTTTTGTATCTTCCCACTCTTTTTGCCAAATAGGCTCTTTTGTTTGGTAAGCCAGCACGCATTGGAAAAAGCAGTTTTTCCCAAGATTAAGAGTTTCTTTTTAATTTCATAAGTTCTCCTTTTTCATATTAGTAACAAATTAAAATAAAAACCACAAATTCATCCAAAGGACGAAAAATTCGTGGTACCACCTTCATTTGAGATAAGAATCAGATTCCTATCCCTCTTACTCGTAACGTGAGTTAAGCGTTAAATCTTACTGTTTTTCAGATTTAAGTTTGCAAAATGATAATCCTAACAAAAGGAATTACAGGTCTCTCACCGTCACCTGCTCGCTGCGAATATTTTGTTAGCATCTTGTTTTTACATTTTCTTATAAAATATCTACTGATTCTGTTGAGTAGCTTCTGAGTTATCTGTTGAAGTCTCAGCATTTATCAGATTTAATCCTAAGACAGACTCATCTAATGTTTCAAACGCTTGTGTTTCGGCTAATTCACGATTTGCTTCTTCAATGCGTCTTTGTAATTCTTCCATTTCCTCTGGAGAACTGACGCGTCACATCCACTTCATCTTCTTCTGGAGTCGTTACGACTTCACCCAAAAGCAGACTGAACAACTTCTTTAAAGGCTTCATCACTAGTCTGCAAGTAAGTAGCTGTTGGGCGAAGAATATCTTCCCATTCTGAAGAATTCACAATGCTTAATTGACTTTCAATGGTTGATTTTAAACGTTGGTGGAAAAACACGCGTTTTATTTTTTTCAACTCTTCTGTTTCAACAGCCACTTTCTTAGCATTATCAGTCGCTTGACGAAGAATTTCATTAGCCTTGTATTTTTGCCTCATCCAACAAATGTTGGGCCTCTTGCTCAGCCTTATGAACAATGTTCTCAGAACGGTCATTTTGCCGCTTGTTTTACACGTTCTGCTGTATCTTGTGCAATCAATACAGACTGGCTAAAGAATCCTTTCATCTCGTCAAAAATAGGTCAAACGTTCTTCCAGATTTTTAATTTTTGACTCTTGTTCATGATTGACACGCACTAAATCTTCGTAATCTTGGACAATGATATCAAGAAATTCATCTACTTCGTCAACATCATAACCTCTAAATTTGTGAGCAAAAGCTTTATCTTTAATTTCTAACGATGTAATAGCCATATTTTCTCCTTACTTACTAGACAATAATTCAACAGTTAACTTGTACTTTCCATTTTTGAAAAAGCCATTTTCTCTTAAAACTTTTACTCTCCCATATCCTCGTACACTAATCAAGTCATTCAATAACAAATGATGACTGGGATTATCCAGCATGGAATAGTTTACCTTAACTTGCTTTTGTTGTTATCAGCCGAGCGGCAATGCTTCGTGACAAATGAAATGAGACAGCCACCACTTTATCTAAACGCATACTAGAGACAAGCACATCTCTTGGCTTTGAATCAGTTTGAGCGATAATTTGTTGTGAAAAATCTACTTGCTTTAATTTTACAGGTGTCTTTGCTATCCTTGAGATATGATTGATGAAAAATTGAGTGAATTTCTTATCTACCATAATTTGTGCTCTACCTGAAGCTACAAGAATATCACCAAAAACTTTTACGTTCAATCCCTAATTGATTCAATAACGTTCCCATTATTTGCGAATGGGTTAAATGGTGAAATTTATTCGCATAGCTAATTTCTAACAACTCCATTTCAAAATCACTTAATTGCAACTCATAGTAGAGAGGAGCAATAATGACTTTAGCAAATTCACTCGTATAATAATCCGAACTTGAAAATATTTGCAATTGTAAATGATTCCCAAGATTTCGTAAAACTTCAACTTGATGTGGATTTACAAACGAAGTCACTTCAAAAGAATAAGAATCCTCAACGCGCTGCATCTGTTCTAAACTTTTTATCAACAAATTCACGATCTTCTTAGCAAAATGTTGGTATAAATATTTGGTATTCTTCATGAATTTAAGCTAAAAGCAAAAAGGGCATTCAAAATGATGCCAGAAACAAAAATTCAGAAGAAAGATAACGACAAGAACCGTCCAATCAATCCCAGCAAATTGTAGGTTGAAACGTTGAAATGGTTTTAAAACAGGCTCTACTATCCGCAGAATCAACTGACCAAACGACGTTTGATAGGCACCTGGAAACCATGATAAAAGAGCATACACCACTAAAATAAATGAATATAATCTCACTAAATTATAAAGTATATTTACAATCCAAACCATGTTTTTATCTACGTTTCATATCAAAAATCAAATTCGCCACTTTGTAAATCCTCAGGTAATTTCAAATCCTCAACATTTACAACAACATTGATTGGTGTTAAAAAGGTACATTGTACTTGCAACTTTTTTTATATTTCCTGCAAGCACATAACGAGCACCATCCAAATAATCCAAACAACGACGAGCTTGCACTTCTGTCATATATTGAAAAATCAATCAAAATGCTTTCATTAACAATTAACAAATCAACAATTTCAGTTGTTTCTTCATATTTTCTTGGATAACGAACATTGATGGTCACTTTGTCATCTGAAATTGTCCGATGTTGTGCCAATTCTTGCTGACGTGCATGCAGACGAGTAATGTTCTCATTTGCTCCCTGACTTTGTAGAAGATTGTGCAGAGCTACTCGCTGTATGTACTAGTCTTTCTTTTGGTAGGTGTAGATTGATTACTCACACGCGGTGGCAACTCTGGCGTTTGAACGCTTGCGTCTTCACCATCTTCTGTAAAGTAATCAATGAATTTATCAAATCTATCTTTAAGAGACATAATACTTTCCTATTTAAAAATGCGGTACCAATTCTGACAAAAAGTCGAACCATTTGCAATGGCTGTTGCATAATCATGGCTCATTCCCATACTTAAATCAGTAAAAGGCATATTAGGTAACTGTTTACGTTGTAATCTTTTGCTGTAATTTATAGACTTGTTGGAAAATGGCATTTAATTCCGCTTCATCTGCTTCAATCGGTGCCATTGTCATCAAACCTACAATCTGAATGTTTTTCAAGTTTTTCTAGCTCAGGTAAAATCGTATCTATTTCCTCTATAGCAAAAACCATGTTTACTAGCTTCTTTGGAAATATTTACTTGTAAAAAGCATTTAATGATATGTTCAGCTCTTTTGTTGATTTCTTGAGCTAATTTTACTGAATCTAAGGCATGGAAATAGTCAACATAATTGATGACATCTTTCACTTTCCGCCTTTGAAGTGTACCAATTAAGTGCCAAGTTACCGTTCATCTTTCAGAGCCTGATATTTCTCTAGAAATTTATCAACTCGATTTTCACCGATATGATGAATTCCTGCTTTTAACCAGCTCTTTTTAGAGTAGAGCTGTCAACATATTTGGTGACAGCTATTACTTCTACTGAATTTTTGAGCGATTGGCTTTTTGAGTAGCTTGCGCTACATTTTCCAAAACTTGATATGTATTCTTTTCTAAATCCATTTTAACGGTTTTTAAAGAAAGGTGGTGTTTCTAATTCATCGTCATCAGAACTAGTGTCTTCATAACGCTCTACAGCTGGTGCAGTACTCGCATCTGTTGAGCGAACAATATTTTCACGACGCAAATCCCAATCACCAAATGCTGAAGCCTGTGGCGCTTCTGGCCGTTGACGACTTGGCTTTGGAACTTCAAGATGTTCAGTCAAATCAAAGTTACGGTCATAACCTTGGCTTCCTCTAGAATTACGATTTTCACGAGTTCCAGCTGCATAAGAATTTTGTTGAGCAACTGGACGAACACCACTACTCGATCAATTTTTCTTGACGAACACCCGTTGCAACAACTGTCACACGAATTTCATCTTTCATGCTGTCGTCAATAGAAGTACCCAACCAAATATTAACACCATGACCTGCTGCTTGATTGACGATTTCTGATGCTTCTTCTGCTTCAATCAAGGTCATATCAAGACCACCTGTAACGTTGATAATGACATCTTCAGCTCCATCAATCGTTGTTTCAAGAAGCGGTGAATAGATAGCCTTACGTGCAGCTTCAATAACACGTTCTTCGCCACTACCAATACCGATTCCCATAAGAGCATCACACTTTATTTGCCATAACGGTTTTTACATCGGCAAAGTCAAGGTTAATAAGTCCTGGGCTTGTAATCAAGTCCGTAATTCCTTGTACACCTTGACGAAGGACATTGTCTGCTTCGCTCAATGCTTCAAGAAGAGGAGTTTTCTTATCAACAATTTCAAGTAAATTATTGTTTGAAATGATAAGAAGTGTGTCTACATGCTCACAGTTCATTGATTCCTTCAATAGCAAAGTTACCACGCTTACTCCTTCAAAGCCAAACGGACGAGTAACAACTGCAACAGTTAAGGCACCAAGACCTTTTGCAATACGAGCAATAACTGGTGCAGCACCTGTACCAGATCCACCGCCCATACCAGCAGTAATGAACACCATATCAGCTCCCGTAAGAGCTTCCGTCAACACTTCTTCGCTTTCTTCAGCCGCTTTACGACCGATTTCAGGCTGTCCTCCAGCACCTAGACCGCGAGTCAACTTTGGTCCAAGCTGAATAACTGTTTCTGCTTTTTGAGCCACTCAGAGCTTGCACATCTGTATTGGCAGCGATAAATTCAACGCCTGATACTCCTTCATCAATCATGCGGTTAATGGCATTACCACCACCACCACCGATACCAATAACTTTAATTACTGCTCCCTGTGCCGCAGCTGCATCAAATGAAAATGTCATAATGTATTACCTTCTCCTTTAATCAAACATATTGCCAAGTAGATTTCGAACACGATCTGTCAATTTTTCTTTTGGCTGTTGAGATTGTGTTGAAGTGGTTCTGGACGTTCAACTCTTCTACTGCTTCATCAACCAAAGCCGCAGTTGGCTGTTGTGGTTGAGTAAAGCGTTGCAACGGATTGAACGACTGACTTTGCTGTGTTGAACGAGAGAATTCAACTGGCTGATGCCGTAAAAGTTCATCACCATGAACAGCAGCTTGTGCTAGAACATCCACTTCAGATAAGTTTCCTGCATACTCTGATAAACTAATAACATGGGCAAACGCTGGATTACGAATACCGATTTGATTTGGAACATATAATTTAACGGGAACACCGAAAACTTCTTGTGCCAGTTCAACCACGCCCGGCAAAATCGCACCGCCTCCAATAATAACAATACCACCTGGAAGCTCTAATAAATGTCTTCTCTCTAAATCTTGCTTGATTTGTTCAAAGATATATTTAACACGCGCTGAAAATAATTTCTGCTAAATAACGCTCTGTCACTTCAACTGGTTCCACTTCACCAATTACTTCCACTTGGAAAGACTCATTGCTAGCGGCAGGTACGTATGCTTCTCCATAGTTAAACTTCAAGCTCTCTGCCAACTTCTTAGATGTTTTTAAAACCTTAGAGATGTCTTTTGTAACATATTCGCCACCTTCTTGATAGATATTGGTAAATTGTAATTCTTGATTGCGAACAGAAGCTGCAGTTGTTTGGCCGCCCCCATATCAATGACAGTTGCACCAAACTCACGCTCTCCTTCATTCAGAACGGATTTTGTCATAGCAAGCGGAGAAATGATAATGTTTTCAACTTGAACTCCTGCACGCTCAACCGTTTTTCTCAAATTATGAAGAATGGTACGTGGACCTGTATAGAAGACCACGCATTTCTAAACGAATTCCCATCATTCCGCGAGGATCACGAATTCCTTGGAAGCCATCTACGATGAATTCCTCTGGAATAAAGGTAATAACTTCACGATCTGGAGTCATACTTTTTGTCAAAGCAGATCGTACAACATTTTCAACATCTGCATCTGTAATTTCTTTCGTTTCACTTGTCACAGGAATCATACCTTAGTGTTGCTTCAATCTGCAACAAGTTAGCAGGCAAACCAACATTCACTAACTTAATTGAAATCCTGCTTTTTCCTCTGCTTGTGAAATTGCTGATTTTATAGCACTTGCTGCCGCTTCGATATCTCACAATGATACCATCTTTTACGCCAGCACTTTTTGCATTACTAACTCCGATTACGTTTAATTCATTGTTTACATGTTCTGCTACAAGACCTTAATGGAGCTGGTTCCGATATCTAATCCTGTAAAAAGCCATCTCTAGCCATTAGACCATTCCTCTCTATCTACCAAGTTTCTCACTTATCAATTTAACTATCAAAAACTATAGTTATTCAAAGCATATTATAACATAAAAATAAAAATTGGGTAGATTTTTCTGCATTATTTTAGCTATTTCTATAACTAAATATTCCTGCTTCCATATCCACAACACTTGTTTCCGTCAATTGTGGTTTAATTTTTCATAATAAAGGTAGTTTTTAGCTACTTCTGACAAAGGAACTAAGATTTTATTTCCATCTGTCATAGTGATTGTCAGCAAATCCTCAGTCGCTTTACTTGGTGTATGCTGAACCGTTTGAATTTCTGATTTGATTGTATTAGAAATACCTGATAATTGTTGCACAAATTTCTTAAGCATTGCTTTATCTGAAAAAAATCAAGTGTTATATAACTTTTTGGCAACTGGGATTTTTTAACCGGAGTAGCAATTTCTTCTCCACTAGATAATACTAGGAAATACTGCTCCCCAGAATAATCATAAGCAACAACCGTGTATTCTGTTACTTTTTATTTTAAATGTAATTGGAAATTGGTAACTTATCTCTGCTTTTTTCACCCATGAACTTGACAATTTAATATTTCTAGCATGTGCCTTTTTGACTTAAATATGTCGTCAAGGTGTAATCCTCTTTTTGAATACTAGAAGCATCCAGCACCTCTGTTTTTGAAAGCTGTTTTATTGCCCGTTACCTCTATATTCTTTAATTTTGAATAGGGACTTATAAAATAAACAGCTAAAATTAACAAAAATAGAACTTAGAATCAATACTGGCAAGAGCACGGTAAACATGGCGAGGAGCGATTTGTTCTCTTGTCTCTTTTGCTTCCCGCTTAGCTTGTTTGCGTTCTGCTTTCTTCTTTTTCATAAAGGCTGCTTTATCAAGAGGTTTATCTTGTTCTTCCTCAGAAGTTTCTGTCTCGGTAGGCTTTTTCTGCCTCCTCTGACTCGTTCTCTTGAGTATCCGCTGTCACTTCTTCTGCACTTTCATCATTCTTTTCGACTTTCTTTTTCAGAATTTGGCAAATGCTGCTTTTTGCTCTGCTAGTTCTTTCTCTTTTCAGCTTCTTCTTGAGCCTTTTTAAGGTATTCCTTGTTTCTTTTTGCCACTCAGAAAGTTTTCTATTTCTTGCTCTTTCTGATCCTCTTGCTTCTTTTTGTCATTTTCTTCCTTTGTTCATGTCATTTTTAAAAGGTTATAAAAATTCATCTAACGATTTTATTTCGTGGGACTGTTTCATGTTTTCTTCATAAAAATTCTTTCTGTTCAAAGCAATTCTGTTATCATTTTTTTGAAAGATTTTTCCAAGTTCAATTGAGCCTCGTCTAATAGCATAGCCTTTTTACAAAAATAATCTGCATTTTCAATCTGATCACCGCGACTTGCTTCGCGTCCCAAAGGAACAATTACATGGGGTTTGCCATAGCCAACAATTCAAAAAAATAGTATTAGAGCCGCCACGTGTAACAACGACATCCGCCAAATCCATCAACGGTTGATAGAGGTCAGTCACATAGGCAATTCGGTACAGATGATTTGATAATTCATCTAAATGAGCATCGCCTGATAAATTGATAATATTGTAATGCTGAGTTAGCTCTGCTTTATTTGCCGTCACAAAAATCATTAAAAACCTTTTGCTCCCGCTGATCCACCAACAAATAGAAGTGTCGGAAGGTTTTCATCAAAATGCTGCCGAATCGCTTGAATCTGCTCATTTGGAGCAGTTATTTTTTCTCCTACTTTTGTCACAGCTCCCACATGCTCAATTTTTGTCAACGCATGGGCTTGTTCAAAAGTAGAATACATTGTCGCACATTTGTAAGCAATTTTTATTTGCTAGACCAATAGAGAGGTCTGATTCATGTACATAAACTGGAATCCCAGCTAAGCGAGCTGCAATAACAGGAGGAACCGATACAAAGCCACCCTTAGAAAAGAGAGCTTGCGGACGAACCTTTACCATAATTCCTAAAGATTGCAAAATGCCCCAAGCCACTTTGAATACATCTAACATATTTTGCCAAGAAAAAGTAACGACGTAATTTCCCCGTCGCTATAGAATGAAAAAGTGATATCCAAACCTGACTTCTGGATTTCTTGGTATTCAATCCCATGCTTATCACCAATATAGTGAACTTGCAGCCTGCTTCTAGGAATTTTTGGAATGAGTAGAAGGTTTAGAGTCACATGACCAACCGTTCCTCCACCTGTAAATACAATCTTTTTCATCTTAACCCTTTAATTCTTCAAATGTTGCAATAAATTCATCGCCACGGACTTCAAAATTCGGATACATATCCCAGCTAGCATTTGCAGGACTGAGAAGAACAATGTCACCTGCTTGTGCTTCAGCAAAAGCTTTTTGCGTTGCATCTTTCACATCAGCAGCATCCATATAGCTAACACCTGCTTTTGTCCGCTGCTCTCTTGACACGTGCCGCAGATTCTCCAAGAATAACCATTTTCTTCAATCCCTGAATATCTGGCACCAATTCGTCAAATTCATTGCCACGATCCAGTCCACCAGCAATCAAGATGACCTTGCTATTGTCAAAACCAGATAAAGCCTTTTGCGTTGCAAGAATATTTTGTGGATTTGCTATCGTTATAAAAATTTAACATGGTTGATTTCACCGACATATTGGAGACGATGTTTAACACCGCCAAAACCTGCCAATGTTTCTTTTGATGACTTGATTTTTCGATACCGCAATTTCGCAACTGCAATAGTTGCGAGGGCGTTTTCAACATTATGGCTACCCGGAACGCTAAGCTCATCTGTTGCCATAACAGGCTCTCCACGGAAAGTCAGCATGTTTCCTCTAAGTAGCGCCGTCTACCTTTTCTGTAGTTGAAAATGGTACAACGGTCGCTTGCGTCTTTGCAGCCAGCTCTTTCGCTAATGTTTGGTTGAAATTCAATACGAGGAAGTCAGATTTGCTCATATTTTTTTGAATGTTCCATTTAGCCGCCACATAATTTTCAAAAGAGCCATGATAATCAATGTGAGTTGGCATCAGGTTGGTAATCACTGCAATCTCTGGATGAAAGGTTTCAATGCCCATGAGTTGGAAAAGAAGACAACTCCATAACTAGAGTATCAATTTGGGTTGCAGTTGTTGCAACTTGACTGGCTGGAAAACCAATATTTCCAGAAAGCAAACCATTTTGACCACCTGCAGTCAAGACTTCCGCAATCATTGTTGTCGTTGTTGTTTTTCCATTAGAGCCTGTAATCCCAATAATTGGAGCATCTGAAATCAAATAAGCTAACTCAACTTCCAGTGATGACTAGGGATTTTTCTTTTCCAATGCTTTCTTGACCATAGGGGTTGTCAGTAACGAATACCAGGATTTTTGACCATTAGTTCAAATTCTTCATCCAAGAGTTCCAAAGGATGACCACCTGTTACTACTTTGATGCCTTCTTCAAGAAGAGACTGAGCAGCAGGATTTTCCTCAAATGGCTTTCCGTCATTCACTGTGACAATCGCTCCCAACTTATCTAGTAAACGAGCAGCGGATTCACCAGACTTGGCCAAAGCCTAAAACTAAAACTTTCTTATTTGCAAAAATTTGTAATGTGCTTCATAACACGCCTCTTTTTAATTCTTCTGTCTCTATTTTTACCTTTTTTCAGAAAATAAAAAAGCCTTTATGGCTTTTTATTCTTATCTGTCACGAAGTTTTGAGTGAAACGATATTTTTATCTTTTTGTGACAATTTTGAAATATCACGTAGCGAAAAATATGCTACGCCAATCATTAGCAATTCCTATGAAAAAATTCAGACGGTGATGAAAAATTTGAAATACTGCTAATCCTAATAAAATGATAAAAGGCTACTAGGGCAATCACTCAAAACTACTACATTTAAAGTCCCTTTAATGCTTTGCGGAGCAACAAAAATATAAAATAACAGAATGAGAATTCCAAAGATTAAATAAAACATTTCTGCTCCTTTCTAGCCTATTTGCTTTTAATATATTAGCAACGAAGCAAATCGTCCTTTCATTATTCAGCTGATTTTTTCTTTTTAGCAGCTTTGGCACGTTGATTTTTATCAAGAATTTGTTTCCGCAAACGGATCGATTCTGGTGTCACTTCCATGTATTCGTCATCATTCAAAAATTCGAGTGATTCTTCCAATGTCAAAATACGAGGTGTTTTTATAACCGCCGTTTGATCTTTCGTTGCAGAACGTACATTAGTCATTTGTTTGGCTTTTGTAATATTGACCGTCAAGTCGTTTTCACGTGAATTTTCACCAATAATCATTCCTTCGTAAACTTCTGTACCTGGATTGACAAAAATGGTTCCACGTTCCTCAATAGACATGATTGAATAAGTCGTTGCTTTTCCTGTATCAATCGAAACAAGAGCTCCGCGACGACGACCGCCAATCTCACCTGGAATCAATGGTAGGTATTGGTCAAAAGTATGGTTCATAATCCCGTAACCACGCGTCATAGAAAGGAATTCAGTTGAGTACCCAATCAAACCACGTGCAGGAACAAGAAAAATCAAACGAGTCTGTCCATTTCCTGTTGATACCATATCTAGCATTTCACCTTTCCGTTCAGAAAGACTTTGGATAACCGGACCTTGATATTCTTCTGGAGTGTCAATTTGCACACGCTCAAATGGCTCACATTGCACACCGTCAATTTCTTTGACGATAACTTCTGGACGCGATACTTGTAACTCATAGCCTTCACGGCGCATGGTTTCGATTAGGATTGATAAGTGTAATTTCACGACCTGACACAATCCATTTATCTGGTGAGTCAGTCGGATCCACACGAAGTGAAACGTCCGTTTGCAATTCAGCCTGCAAGCGTTCTTCAACTTTCCGAGACGTTACCCATTTCCCTTCACGACCAGCAAATGGTGAATTGTTCACTAAGAAAGTCATTTTGCAGTGTTGGCTCGTCAATGTGAAGAATCGGCAATGGTTCTACCACATCCGTCGGAGTAATGGTTTCACCAACGAAGATATCTTCCATACCAGATACAGCAATCAAATCACCCGCTTTGGCTTCGTCAATTTCACGACGCTCTAGCCCAAAGAAACCAAATAACTTGGTAACACGAAAGTTTTTCGTTGTGCCATCTAGTTTAGAAAGAGTAACTGATCACCAACTTTCTACCGTTCCGCGAGAAAACACGACCAATCCCGATACGCCCTCACAAAGTCATTATGGTCCAAAAGAGAAACTTGGAATTGAAGGGGCTCATCTGAGTTATCAACTGGTGCTGGGATATGATCAATAATTGTATCAAAAAGTGGTGCCATAGTGTGTTCTTGGTCAGCTGGATCATCTGACATAGAAGATGTCCCATTAATAGCTCGAAGCATAAACAACTGGGAAATCTAATTGGTCATCGTCAGCACCGAGTTCAATGAAAAGTTCAAGAACTTCATCCACGACTTCCGCTGGACGAGCTGATGGTTTGTCAATCTTATTTACTACTACAATTGGTACAAGATCTTGTTCTAAAGCTAACACAAAACGAGTTTGTGGCATAGTTCCTTCATAAGCATCAACAACTAGAACAACCCCATCAACCATTTTCATAATCCGCTCAACTTCTCCACCCAAAAGTCCGCGTGCCCTGGCGTATCCATAATATTGATGCGAACACCATTATAGGCAACAGCTGTGTTCTTGGCGAGAATGGTAATCCGCGTTCTTTTTTCAAGATCGTTGGAGTCCATTGCTCGTTCTTGCAACTCTTTACGCTCATCCAGTATGCTGATTGTTAGCAACTCATCAACCAAGGTTGTTTTCCCGTGGTCGACGTGAGCAATAATGCGATATTGCGAATGTCTTCTCTTAATTTTGTCATTTTATCCTCTAAATCTTAAATTTTTATTTCTAACTGAACAATTATACCACAGATTACAGCAAAAACACGGTTAAACTAGGTGTAAATGTTTTCATTAGAAAAATCAATGTTCGACAAATTTATTTACATTCTTTATTGCAAAAATTATGATATGATAAGAAAAACAAAGGAAACTGTATGCGTTTAGATGTCCTACTAGCTCAAGCTCACATTAGTCGTAAAAATGAAGCAAGCTCTCACAAAAAAAGAAAAATCTTGGTAGATGACCGCCCTGCTCGAAAACTTAGTCAAAATGTTGATACAGGCTTGCAGACTATTACGCTAGAAGAACAACCTGTTCTGGGCAAGCCTCATCAGTATTTTTATGATGAATAAATCACTTGGTGTCGTGACAGCTAACTCCGATAGGAAACACCAAACCGTTCTGGATCTCATCAGACCTGAAGACTTCAATGAAGACCTATATTCTGTTGGTCGACTTGATCGAGATACCTGTGGATTGCTGTTAATCACTGACAATGGTCCACTCGGTTTTTCAACTGCTTCATCCTCAATATCACGTCACAAAAACATATGAGGTTGAAGTTAATGGTCTCCTAGATGACCGAGCAGTGCAATCATTTCAAAAGGGCATCGTTTTTCTTGACGGAACAAGTTGTCAACCAGCCATTCTTACAATTCATTCTTCTAACTCAAACAAAAGCTGTGCTACTGTCACTATTTCTGAAGGAAAATTTCACCAAATCAAAAAAATGTTTTTAACTGTCGGTGTCAAAAGTTACTTCTCTTAAACGGACGCATTTTGGAGATTTTGAATTAGAACCAAACTTAGCCGCAGGAGAATACCGAGCATTGAACCAAGCAGAACTCGAAATAGTGAGGCACTATCTAGAAAAAAGCTATTAAAAGTGAGCAACCCGCTTGGATTACTCACTTTTAACTTTCCCTTTCCATCCATCTAGTCCTGTAGAGAGGATGTAAATGTTTTGATAACCTTGCTTTTTCAATAGAATAGCTGCATTCATCACACGTTGTCCACGACTATTTTCATATAGTAAAAATAGCCTTGTCCTTACGAATCGCTCCTAAAGCTTGTTTTTAACTGCTGTGACGGGATATTTCGCGCTCCTAAAATATGTTTCCGGCGAAAATCAGCTGGGTCGCGCAAATCAATCAACTGACCTTGCCGGATCATATCACCAAATTCTGCATTGTCTACTACCTTAGCCGCACGACGAACACGAATATAGTTAAAGCCCATCCAGCCTAACGTTCCAACAATAATTGCCAATAAAATCCAGTTTAACATGTTTTCTCCTCATTCTTCTTCAAATATTGTAATTCCAACTGATGTTCCTTTTCGCAAGACCCGCTCAGCTTCTAGATAGTCCATTTTTCTATCAAGCCCGCATCATAAATCCTCTCTAACTCAATTTTCATCATTTCAATATCATACAAGCGCTTACCCATATAGATAATAATGCCAAAACTTTTGAGGTATTTCTGCACATCATAAAGTGTTTTTCATGAGACTTATTTTACCAGAATTTTAGGGAGTATTTCAAGGTTGAAAAGAACTCATTTTGTAAAGTAAAACATTCTTCAAGTGCTCAAAACAACAAAAATAAGCCGCCGATTGGGCGACTCTTATAGGGAGATTATTATGAAAAAGAAAAAGTTTAGGATTTTTATCAAATAAAGTTAGGAGGTCTTCATCTGATGATGTTAGTATAACGCCACCTCCTTAAACTTATCTTAAATTCTAAAAAGATTTTAAATATTTATTTTCTACTCTCAAAAATTTACTTACAAACCCGGAGTTTGACCGATTTCTGCTGTTAACATCCAGATATTCTTTTCAAGTTCTGCTTTTGCACCGACAAAAATATCGTTGGTCACATCATCCCTTCTTCATCTGTTACATCCAGAGCTTCTTGGTAGAGACCTACCAAGTAACGGAAGATTTCGATGACACGTTCCAAACTTTCTGCAACATTCTTACTGAATTTTCCTTCTTTTTCTTCAATATTGCTGTGTTGGATAAATTCACTCAAAGTTGAATACGGTGTTCCACCTAAAGTAATCAAACGTTCACTTACTTCATCTAAAGTCGTATCCAAAGTTTCCATATACTCATCCATCTTAGGATGCCAAACCATAAAACCAGCTCCACGCATGTACCAATGTACTTGGTGAAGAGCAATGTGAGCAGTGTATAAATCCGCTACCACTTGGTTTAAAAACTGCTTTTGTTTTGGGAAGAAACTTACTCAAAGACTCGACACTTGAAAAAGTTGCAACGTCTTTTGCCGCTTCATTTTTAGATTAACCATTATCCTACCTCGCTTTTTATTTAGAATGATTCTAATCTTTTTGATTATAGTTTAATTATAATGTTTCTAAATAAGAAAGTCAAATGATTGAACTCAGAAATTTCTTTTATTAGAAAAAGTTGCAATTTTTTTAGAATTATTTTGCGAATAAAAAAAGTATGATTCATTTTATTTTTCTTGGTTGGAAGCATTGTGGCTTCTTTTTAGGGCTGGTTGTTGATCGCTTTCCTGAACAGTCCATTATCGGTCCTTCCAGTCATTGTAATGCTTGTGGACAGAAATTAGCACCTCGTGATTTAGTCCCAGTCCTTTCACAGCTCATCAATCGACTGCATTGTCGTTTTTGCGACTCAAAAATTCCCATCCGCTATTTGGTCTTGGAAATCGCTATCGGTTTCCTCTTTCTTGCAACTTCTATGGACTATCTAAGTATCGGTCAGCTTGTCCTACTTGTAATGGGCATAACCTTATCCCTTTACGATCAAAGAGAACAAGAATATCCTCTGCTTATTTGGCTGTTTTTCCATTTCCTTCTTCTCTTTTTAACAGGTTTCAATCTTTTGATGACTATTTTTTTAGCTCTTGGAATTTTGGCTCATTTCGTTGATTTGCGTATCGGTGCAGGAGACTTTCTTTTTCTAGCTTCTTGTTCAACTGTTTTTCAAGTTGACAGAGATTCTTTGGCTGATTCAAATTGCCAGCTTAGTGGGCTTATGTCTCTTTTGCTTAAAAAAGAGAAAAGACAGGATAGCTTTCGTTCCCTGTCTTTTGATTGGAGTGATTGTTCTACTTATGTATGAGTTGTTACTTCAATAAAATTAGAATGACATCCTATCATGAGGCTAGGATGGATGTATCCAGATTCAGCAGAGCCTCGAAATAAGAAAGCGATGATTACAATTTTCAAATTTTGGTTTTACGTCATCTTCCCAGATTTTATAATTTTTGGGGATGATGTACCAGCAATCATGATCGTCTATCTCATTCTTGATTTTTCGTGTTTCTTTTTCTAAATAATCTGCACATAGCGGCTACATCTTTATCACCACGCCCAGTTACATTGACAATGATAATCTTGTCCTTACTCAATCGAGGCGCGCGTTTAACTGCTTCTGCAATAGCGTGAGAACTTTCAATGGCAGGAAGGATTCCTTCTTTTTGTGTCAACAATAACAGTGCATCTACCGCTTCATCATCTGTTGCAGCCACATACTCAACTCGACCTGAATCTTTAAAAAAGGCATGTTCAGGACCAACTCTCGGATAGTCCAATCCAGCGGAAATAGAATAAACAGGAGCCACCTGACCGTCTTCTGAAAATACAGCATACGTTTTCATGCCATCAACAACTCCAATGGACCCTTTAGTCATTGTAGCCGCATGCTCGTCTGTATTCAAGCCATGACCAGCTGCTTCAACACCAACTAAATTGACTTCTTTATCTGCCACGTATTCAGAAAATGCTCCAATTGCATTAGATCCTCCGCCGACACAGACAATAATATAATCTGGTAGGCGACCCTCCTTATCTAGAGTTTGACGATGGGATTCCTAACTAATGACCTTTTGAAACTCATGCACAATCGTTGGATAAGGATAAGGACCAACAGCTGAACCTAGGACATAAAAAGCATCTAAATCTGTCATCCAAGCAGCAAAAGCAGCATCCACCGCATCCTTTAATGTTTTGGTCCCTGTTTCAACCGCATGGACAGTTGCTCCCATCATTTCCATTCGGAAAACATTCAATCGCTGACGTTCCACATCTTCTGCACCCATATATACATCGCATTTCATGCCAAACTTAGGTGCTGCTGCAGCTGTTGCTACTCCATGTTGACCAGCTCCAGTCTCTGCGATAACTCTGGTCTTACCCATTCGTTTTGCTAGGAGAATTTGCCCTAAAACATTGTTTAATTTATGAGAACCTAGGTGATTCAAGTCTTCTCGTTTGAGATAGATTTTTGCACCTCCTAAATAGTCCGTCAGACTTTCTGCAAAATAAAGCGGTGTCTCTCGACTTGCATAATCTGCTAAATAATGATGATATTCTGCTAGGAACTCTGGATCATTTTTATACTTTTCAAATGTCCCCTCTAGCTCGTCTAATAAAACTTGAATCGGTTTCGGTACAAAGCTACCACCAAATTGACCAAAATATCCTTTATTTTTCTACCATGATGTTTCCTCACAATCTTTAGTATTCTTGAATTTAAACAACAAAAATACCCCACAAAAAAACTGTGTGAGGGCATATGAGCATGGTGCCACCTCAATCATGGGAAAAGCAGACCTTATCCGCATATCTCTATCTTGTCTATCAACAAGCTGCACTGTAAGGTGTGCACACCGAATTTTTATTGTTTCAAATTCATATCATTTACATCAGCCCATTTCATAAATATCTACCGCCTTACTTAACACAAGCTCTCTGGAGTATCAATTTACTACTTTTTCTGATATTTGAGCATTATTATGAGTTTTTCTACCATTCTGTCAATAAAAATAGTGAAAAAGCATCCTAAATCCGAACAATAACCCTTATTTTTACTTAGAAGTCAGAAACTTATCTTTCCAATGGATGACACAAGTTTTATACAATAGAAAAAGCCAGATACCCGCCTAATGTATTTGTCCATAAATCATCTATTTCAAAAACACGATTGGCATCAATTAAAATATCTAACAAAAATCTGTGTACATTCAATGAAAAGACTTATCATCAAAAGCTGATAGAGAGTACACGTTTGGTATTTCCTAAGTTCGGAAACAACCAGAGAAGCTGAAAAAAATCAGTGGGCTCAGCAGAAAAATATTCATCACATTTTGCACGAAAAACCTTAATCAATTGATATGAAAGTAATTTGCCCAAAATTGACAAAAAGAATTAAAAGGAATGAGAAAGCACTACAATACGACCAAACTGCTGAATCCCCGGCGTCTCCATTCCCTTTTCTGGCACTTGAGGGAGAAAACACATTAGACATAATAATAAAATGTAGAAAATGTTTCCCCAAGTAAGAAAAGTACGTCCCTTAACGGTTAATTCACCATCTGTTTTTCAATAGATTGTTCAATTTAAAGCATGCTTGGTAAGAGCTTTCTCCTTGTCTTGCTTCATGGTGTTTGAGCGCAATTGACCGCAAGCTGCATCAATATCCGTACCATGCTCTTGACGAACAACACAGTTAATGCCATTCTTTTTCAGAGTATCGTAGAAAGCCATTACACGTTCTTTGGGACTGCGACTATATTGATCATGTTCGCTAACCGGATTGTAAGGAATCAAATTAACATAAGAAAGTTTTTTGATATTCTTCAATAAAGCTGCTAATTCCAGAGCCTGTTCTACTCCATCATTGACTTTATTTAGCATGATATACTCAAAAGTAACCCTTCGGTTAGTCGTTTTCAATATAATATTCAATCGCTGCAAATAGCTTCTCAATTGGAAAAGTACGATTGATTTTTCATAATGCTAGAACGCAATTCATTATTGGGTGCATGAAGAGAAACAGCTAAATTAACCTGCACTCCTTCGTTTGCAAAATCACGAATTTTATGTGCTAAACCGGAAGTGGAAACCGTAATGTGACGAGCTCCGATAGCCAGCCCCTTGTCATCATTGACAGTTCGCACAAACTTGAGAACATTGTCATAGTTATCAAAAGGCTCGCCAATCCCCATAACCACAATATGGCTAACGCGCTCACCTTGTCCACGCTCATCAAAAATATTTCTGTACCAGCATAATCTGAGACATAATTTCCCCATTATTCAAGTCACGCTGCTTTTTAATCAGCCCGCTAGCACAAAATGTACAGCCAATATTGCAGCCAACCTGAGTAGTTACACAGACCGACAGACCATAGTGCTGACGCATGAGAACTGTTTCAATCAACATACCGTCTGGCAATTCAAAGAGATATTTGACTGTTCCATCAGCCGATTCCTGCACCACTCTTTGCTTTGCGGATTGACAACAAATTCATCTTCTAACTTTGCTAATAAACCCTTTGAAATGTTTGTCATTTCTGTAAAAGACTGAACCCGTTTTGCGATAAAGCCACTCCCAAATCTGAGTAGCTCGAAATTTTCTTTTCTCCTTTACTTTCTGTCCAATCTATCAAATCCTGACGGGTCAAGCTATAAATCGATGGTTTCATTTTCTTCCTCTCTGTTCCCATTCTCGGTTTCCGCTATTTTGACGAATAACAAAATGACGCTGGCTGCTTGTTTGTTGTTGCTTCGTTGATTTTGCTTTCTTGCTCTTTGCTTTTGATTTTGTCGCTTACTGCGCTGGCGATTTTTCTCGCTTGGGTTGCTCTTCTTTATAGGAGCGAGCTTGTTTAGAGACGACGTGGCTTGTTCTCACTTTCTTTCTTGTGATGTGATTTTTATCAAACGATGCGCGACGCGGCTGTAAATTTTTCCAAGACAAAAATAAGCACAGCCATATTGCAGTATTCTAGTAAATATTCTTCCAAACGGCTGATTTTTCTTCACTTTCATTTGCCTTGTCATCTTTATAAAATCCACGCAAACGCAACTGCTCATTTCCCCAGTCACCAACAATATAATCAAATTTTGTTAAAATTTCTGAAAAGCGCTGATTAAAAAGCCATTATATCAAAAACCTTCCTTGAAATTCTCTACCAAGTCAAATTCAATTGTCTCAGTCAAGATTTTGGTTTCTATTTTGCCGAAACTCCGGTCCAGGAAATTTATTGTAATTGTATAATTCAGGTGCAATTTCTTTTCGCATAGTCATCCTTTATCACCTTATTTCTTGTATTAAACTTATTTTACCATAAAAGAGGTGTTTTTGATAGTTGAAATAGAAAGAAAGAAAAAAGAGCAAGTCAGATTTCTAGTACTGACTTGCTCTTTCATTTCTCATTATTCTTACGACTTTTTCGTGCTTTTTTTAGGTAATCAATGGCATCTTGCAAAGTTTTCACGGGTACAATTTTTCATATTGGTTTTTAATTTTTAGCAGCTTCCAAAGCTGTTTCATAGTTAGTTTTCGCTTTAGGGATTAGCTTTTTGTCTTCCTTGGTAACTGGATTATTTGGGGCAAAGAAAAATTTCTGCGCCATTTTTAGCTGCCGAAACAACTTTTTATCAATTCCACCAATGTCGCCAACTTTTCCTTCGCGATCAATTGAGCCCGTCCCAGCAATATTTCTGCCATCTCTCAATGTTGGATCTGCAATTTGCGTATAAATTGCCAAACTAAACATCAAGCCCGCACTTGGTCCACCAATTCCCGCTGTTGAGAACTCAGTGTTATGCTACTTGTGACTTCTGTTCGGTCAATCAAGCTAATGCCAATCCCGTTTTTCCCATTTTCAAGTTTAATAATTTTACCTGTAGCAGATTTCTTCTGACCGTCTTCTACATAGTTCACCTTGACCTTGCTGCCAATTTTCTGTGAGCCTACATAATCAATCAAATCTTTTTGAACTGTTGAAAGTCTTATCATTCACGCCTGTCACAGTATCTGCAATATTTAGAATCTCTTTAAAGGTTGAATTCTTAGTAACTTGCAACACATAAACACCCAAATATTTCAAACTAATATCCTGCCTGCTTTTTAACCCTTGATATTTGGCTAAGTTTTGTGATGTTTCCATATAAAAATTGATTGATTCGCATATATTCTTTATCGAAGTTCCGCCAGTCAGATCTTTCGCTGAATAAATATCTGTAAAAGGAGTCAAACAAGCATAAACCAAATGAGCAAAGGTCGCATGCTGAATCCCAACCGTTACAAAAATTATATGAGCCTTTTTCCTTATCTTCTTTGTTATCCACGCGCAATACCTGACGGACATCTGCCGCACCACCTGGTACCTCAATATAATAAGGAAGAGGAACCACAAAAGATACGAAAAGTAGAACCAATCCTACCACAGCCACTATCGGCCATTTTTAAATTTATTTCTTGGTTTTTCCATATTGTTTCTTTAACTCCTTTACGACACTTTCGGACACATACTTTGAAATATCTTGCTCAAAAGCAATCAATTCACGAATTCTTGATGAGCTGAGATGCTGATAAGCTGGTTTGCTAATCAAAAAAATGGTTTCTATCTCAGGCGCTAATTCATGATTGAAAAAGTTGAGATTCCCCTCATAATCCAAATCTTGACTATTACGTAATCCCCGTACAAAAGTTGTCACTCCTAGTTTTTGGCTACTTCTACTGCCAATTCATCGAGAAGTAACAATTTTTACATTCTCAAAATGAGCTAGAGCAGCTGTCACCATTTTTTCTTTTGCTTCAATACTAAAAAAACTCTTTTTCTCAAGGTTATAAAAAATACCAACATACAGGCAATCAAAGAGCTTACTAGCTCGTTCAATCAAAGTCAATATGCCCCTTTGTAATCGGGTCAAAAGAGCCCGCAAATAATCCAATTTTATCTGACATAAACCGTCACCTTTGAAATTCCATATATTTTTTGCTTCCAGATGCCTAGTCCTGCGATTTCCTCTGGTAAATCCACCGACTTGTCTGTCTCACAAACAACCAGTACATCATCGCTCAGAAGCTCTCGTTCAACCAATTTTTCAACATCTGCAGCAATCCGCTCTTTTGCATAGGGTGGGTCCAATAACACCAAATCAAACTGTCCTGTGACCAATTCAAGCGCTCGATTGGAGTCCATTTTAAGCAGTTCAAATCGTTCTTTTTCCTTAGTCATGCTGATATTTTGGCTGATAATCGCTTGCGCCCTGCGGTCTTTTTCAACCAAAACAGCCGATGTTATGCCTCGCGAAATAGCTTCAATCGCTAAACTGCCACTTCCAGCATATAAGTCCAGAACCTGTCCTCCATCAAAATAAGGACCAATCATATTAAAGATAGCTCCTTTAACCTTGTCCGTCGTGGGTCTGGTTGTTTTGCCTTCTAATGTTTTTAAGAGGACGCCCCCATATTTCCCTGCAACAACTCTCATAAAGAATATTATAACAAAAATCTCGAAAAGAATGTATCAGTTTTTTTCTTCTGTGATAACTGTAAGTCAATTGGTTTTCTGTCTAACTTTTGGAATGCAGCTCAAACATGATGATTTATCAATACAGTTTTTTTGCAATTAACTCAAGATAATTGCAAACCAAACAAAAATCCTGATATAAATCAGAGGACCGATTGATTATCTCACTTCAAGCAAGCCAACGTCACCATCTTCACGACGATAGAGAACATTGGTTGTGTTGTCTTCTACATCAGTATAGATGAAGAAATCATGTCCCAATAAATCCATTTGAAGAAGAGCTTCTTCTAAATCCATTGGTTTTAAGTCTATTTGTTTTGAACGCACCACTTTTGCAGTGCAGCTTCTACTTCTTCAATAACAGCATCTGTAAATAACTGACTGGTTGATTTTTTATTACGGTTTTTACGCTCAATCTTTGTTTTATTTTTACGAATTTGACGTTCAATTTTATCTGTCACCAAGTCAATAGAACCATACATATCTTGAGAAACATCTTCTGCACGAAGAGTGATAGAACCAAGTGGAATAGTTACTTCAACTTTGGCTGTTTTTTCACGATAGACTTTCAAGTTTACACGCACATCCAATTCTTGATCAGCTTGGAAATATTTTTCGATTTTTTCAAGTTTAGAAACTACGTAATCACGAAGAGCTTCTGTTACTTCTAGGTTTTCACCACGGATACTATATTTAATCATATAAGTACCTTCTTTCTAAAGCATTTGTTTTTCTTTATTTTATTATAACGCTTTCATGCAAATTTTTTTATCATCTGGCTAATGAAAATGTCACAATTTCTTTCACTCCCGCTTCCACTAAAATTTCCTTGGCTAATTGTAGGGTTGAGCCTGTTGTATAAATGTCATCTATCAAAAGGATTTTGGGTGGAAGTTGAACGTTGTCTTTCAATTTAAAACACTGCCGGCTTTGCAATCGCTCCTCTCTTGTTTTACTGGATTGAGCAATTGTATCATGCTTTTCTAAAACTTCCTTAAATGGCAACTTTGCGCCCTCAAGAAGAGCTGTCACTTGATTAAACCCTCTTGTCTGATACTTTTTGGCACTTATAGGAATGGGAACAAGCATATAATCGCTGTATCTTTTTAATTCCTTTTGCAAAACTTCTGTAAATACAGAATAAAGGGCATAATCTCCTTGAAATTTGTATTGACTAAAGAAGTCTTTCATAGCTTCGTTATACATAAAAAGCAGCTTTTATGGCAAACTTCTTTTCCTTTTTTTATCCATACTTGGCAATCCATGCAGACTTCACACATCCCTTCACGATAGCACTTCGGGCAATGCTGCGCTGAAATGCGCTGAAATTTTTCAAAACAGTCATCACAAGCCCTTGCTTTTGGCTTCTTCAAGGTCAATAAATCACAGAATGTTAGTTTTTCATCAAGTGTATTTTCACATAAAAACACATGAATTCATAAACCGGCCTCCTGATTCATCTCCTGAATTTCTTTAATCGCTTTTTCTATCGCCATAGTTGTACCATCATGAAAAAAGATTAACTCGCCTGTCGGTCGATCCATACTGCGACCGACGCGTCCAGCGATTTGTACCAGAGCGCTGCGACTAAACAGACGGTGGTTGGCTTCCACCACGAAAAACATCTACACAAGGAAAGGTCACCCCACGCTCCAAAAATCGTCGTCGTTACCAAAATCGTGATTTCTTTTTGACGAAACTTCTCTACAATTTCTAGTCGATTTTCAGTCGTCGAAGCTACAAAACCAACTTTTTCATTTGGAAAAAATTGCTTTGGAGAATCTCTGCCAGCTCCTGCCCTCTTCTGATCTCGGAAGCAAAAATAAGAAGTGGAAATCCTGTTTTTCTCTGCTTTTGAATAAACTGCCTTAGCTTGTTAACTAGCTTCTTTTGACCAAGATATTTTTGAAAAATCCGCCAACCAAATTTTTGCGGAACAATCAAAGGATTGCCATGAAAACGTCTGGGTAGACTCAAACGAGTTAATTCTCCTTTAGCCACTTTTTTATCCAGCTCATCTGTGGAAGTTGCTGTTAAGAAAATCTTCGTCCCCTCTACTTTGACTGCCTGATGAACTGCATGATAAAGCATCGGATTGTCCACATAAGGAAAGGCATCTACTTCATCAACGATAAGAAGATCAAATGCTTGATAAAATTTGAGAAGCTGATGTGTGGTGGCAATCACGAGAGGACTGCGGGAATATGCTTCTGATTCGCCGTGCAGGAGTGAAATATCACAGGTAAAATCTACTTTCAGTCTGCGATAAAGTTCTAAGCAGACATCAATTCTGGGGCTAGCTAAGCAGAACGGCTCCGCCTTGATTGATGACTTGTGCCACCACCTGATAGATCATTTCCGTCTTTCCGGCTCCTGTGACTGCGTGAACCAAGCTATCTTTGCGTTTGGTAACCGCCTCTACAAGTCCTTGAGAAACCTTAGCTTGAAATTCTGTCAACTTTCCTTGCCATTTCAAGACATTCGCTTTAGGAAACTCTTCCTGTGGAAAATAGTAGAGATGTTCATCGCTTCGATCCTTCCTAAGAACAAGCAAGACCTGCAATAATAAGCACCTATTGGTAGTTGCTGTTTTCTTTGTCAATGAGCTTGTCCACAGCGATTGCAGCTTAACCTCCCTTTTTCTTCTACCATTCCAGTTAAGGTTTGTGCTTGCAATTGCAATTCTGGTAACAGTTGATTTTGGCAAAAATACGACCTAAACAATCTTGTAATTCCGTCATATCTATTTATTCGGAAAAAAACTTTTGGCAAAATAAAAAGTTTTTTTGTAAAATGAAGATATGGAATTTAGAACAATCAAAGAGGACGGTCAAGTCCAAGAAGAAATCAAAAATCACGCTTTATCTGTCACATTAAGCGTGTGACAACAGAGGAAGAAGCACGAAATTTTATTCAGGCTGTCAAAAAAGAACACTACAAAGCTACTCATAACTGCTCTGCCTTTATTTTAGGAGAGCGGAGCGAAATGAAGCGAAGTAGTGATGATGGCGAACCCAGCGGAACTGCTGGCGTGCCTATGCTGGGCGTCTTAGAAAATCATCAACTAACCAACGTCTGTGCTGTCGTGACGCGCTATTTTGGGGGCATCAAGTTAGAGCAGGTGGACTCATTCGGGCTTATGCTGGCAGCGTTGCCCTAGCTATCAAAGAAATCGGAAGTGTCCACATAAAAGAACAACTTGGACTAAGGCTTACTCTTTCCCTATAGTCAATATCAAGAGTGGCCAAATTTTCTTAAAAGCCAAACAGTTGCAAGAACAGGATACAGCTTTTACAGATCAAGTACAAACGACTATTTTTGTTGACAAAAGACGATAAGGAGACGTTATAGAAAGTTTGATTGAACTGTTCAATGGAAAAATCGACATTGTTGAGCAGGGATTGCGGAAAGTTGAGGTTTTCCATTTCTTTATCCTAAATATTAAAAAGCTATCACCTTGATAGTTTTTATATTTTACAAAGATTTCTTTTTCATTTTATACTGATGGTATCAACAGAATTGAGGTATTATTTTTATGGCAAAAATTTATCGTAACATTACAGAACTCATTGGAAATACTCTATCGTGAAATTAAACAGACCTGTTCCAGAAGGTGCTGCTGATGTCTATGTCAAATTAGAAGCTTTCAATCCGGGGTCGTCCGTCAAAGACCGCATTGCTCTCAGCATGATTGAGACTGCTGAGCAAGAGGGCTTGATTCAACCAGGTGTAACCATTGTCGAAGCAACCAGTGGAAAATACCGGAATTGGTTTTGTCTTGGGTCAGTGCAGCAAAAGGTTATAAGGTTGTTATTGTCATGCCAGAAACCATGAGTGTAGAGCGCCGCAAAATTATCCAAGCTTATGGTGCCGAATTGGTGCTCACTCCCGAAGTGAAGAGGAATGAAAAGGTGCGATTGCCAAAGCTGAAGAAATGCCAAAAGAACGCAACGGATGGCTGCCGCTACAATTCAACAATCCTGCTAATCCTGAAGTACACGAAAGAACAACAGGAGCAGAAATTATCGCTGCTTTCGGTGAAAAAGGATTGGATGGCTTTGTCGGAGGAGTTGGCACAGGTGGTACAATTTCTGGCGTTTCTCACGCTCTCAAAAAAGTCAATCCAAATATACAAGTTTACGCAGTTGAAGCCGATGAGTCCGCTATCCTGTCTGGTGAAAAACCTGGACCACACAAGATTCAAGGAATTTCAGCTGGTTTTATTCCAGAAACACTGGACACTCAAAGCTTATGACGGTATTGTCCGTGTTACCTCTGATCAAGCGCTTGACCTTGGACGCCGTGTCGGTGGACAAGAAGGCTTTCTGGTAGGTATTTCTTCTGCTGCAGCTATTTATGCTGCACTTGAAGTAGCAAAAAAACTAGGAACAGGTAAAAAAATTCTAGCTCTTGCTCCAGATAATGGCGAACGCTATTTATCAACAGATCTTTATAATGTTGAAGTTTAAACGTCTAATCATCCGTAAATACAAGACCAATCAAAATTTTAAACTTGCAAATGGGTTAAAAACAGCTCTACTGTTGAGCTGCTTTTTGTTGAAGTAATGTTGGCTTATTTGTTGGAAATATAGGGAACTTTATTATTTCGGGTACTCTACTTCAGATATGTATAGTTGGAACCTTTCTGCCCTCAGATGTTAGTTTACTTCGCTATTTATCCAAACCTAACTTTTGGTACAGTTCCTCACTAGACAGGTCATTTTCTCCATCAAGTAAGAGAGTTTCACAAAAATGCAGTCAAAAACTCAAGACATTTCTGCAAAAATTTTTGGCATCATCCAAAGCCAAGATATCTCGGAAAAATTTAGCATGTTTTTGAAAGCAAACAAGAGTTTAGGTGATATTAATTTATGCACCCGCGAAGGGTGCAACTAAGCGATTTTAGATAAAAGACGTATAATTTATCATTTCAATCCACGCACCCGTGAAGGGAGCGACTGTCTTATCTGCTGCTTTTCTTGCATGCTTTCAATTTCAATCCACGCACCCGTGAAGGGGCGACGACTGTAACTTTGCAAACATGCTCACCAGTTAATTTTCAATCCACGCCCCGTGAAGGGGCGACGGTGCTGCATTTGCTTTAGCAGGCAGTCAAGGTATTTTCAATCCACGCCCCCGTGAAGGGAGCGACGGTGCTGCATTTGCTTTAGCAGGCGGTCAAGGTATTTCAATCCACGCCCCCGTGAAGGGAGCGACTACAACAATCAGGTGCAATTTCTTCTATAATATTATTTTCAATCCACGCCCCCGTGAGAGGGAGCGACGCGGATGCTATATTCATGATCGCTGTTGCAACAGTTATTTCAATCCACGCCCCGTGAAGGGAGCGACATAAGCAAAAATGGATGTAAGGTGTTTTACCATCTATTTCAATCCACGCCCCGTGAAGGGAGCGACAATTTAGGCTTGACATCATCTGGGACGGTCGCGGTATTTCAATCCACGCCCCGTGAAGGGAGCGACGCTCTCCTATAACGCTTCTAAAAACAGTTGACTTATTTTCAATCCACGCCCCCGTGAAGGGAGCGACGTGGCAAATACTTTTTAGCAAGAGCTAAAAATTTCAATCCACGCCCCCGTGAAGGGAGCGACCGTATGTATTATTATCAGAAAGTGCTTATTTTAAATTTCAATCCACGCCCCCGTGAAGGGAGCGACCGGTCAATGTGTGGCTATGGTATCAGCTATTAACCATTTTCAATCCACGCCCCCGTGAAGGGAGCGACCTTTTTAGTATTTTTAATATTATCAGTTAAACAATATTTCAATCCACGCCCCCGTGAAGGGAGCGACTTGATTGCGAGTTTAAAGCGTTGTTTGTATCTGTATTTTCAATCCACGCCCCCGTGAAGGAGCGACAGGCTATTTCCATCTGTTTTAAAAATAGTTCATACTAATTTCAATCCACGCCCCGTGAAGGGAGCGACGTTCCCTAATTCCCTATGGATTGCAGGGTATGGCTTATTTTCAATCCACGCCCCCGTGAAGGGAGCGACGAATTGTAAATTGTTGTGGTATTTTGTTCGTTTAATTTCAATCCACGCCCCCGTGAAGGGAGCGACAAATCGGGAGTTCGTCAAATTGTGTAAAACCAAGTATTTTCAATCCACGCCCCGTGAAGGAGCGACGACATATTTAGTTTGTTCTTTTTGAGGGACGATTATTTCAATCCACGCCCCCGTGAAGGGAGCGACGTACGTGGCGACCCAAAAAATGATGAAAATGCCAAATTTCAATCCACGCCCCCGTGAAGGAGCGACCATGTTCTATATCCCACTTACCTAGGTTCATTTTATATTTCAATCCACGCCCCCGTGAAGGGCGACTAACAAAGCCACCCATTTTTGGACGGCGGTTTATTTTCAATCCACGCCCCCGTGAAGGGAGCGACAAAGTTTGTGACACCTTTCCAAAGATTGCTCCATTTCAATCCACGCCCCCGTGAAGGGAGCGACCTTCGCCGATAAACGAGAGCATTTTCGCAAATTTTATTTCAATCCACGCCCCCGTGAAGGGAGCGACCATCACCCATATTGCCAGCTACGCCGCCCTCATCAATTTCAATCCACGCCCCCGTGGAAGGGAGCGACAGGTTCGATTCCCTTAGCTAGCTATAAAACAAAATTTCAATCCACGCCCCCGTGAAGGAGCGACACTTCTTTAGCATGTTTTCCTTGCTAAAGTTAATTTCAATCCACGCCCCGTGAAGGGAGCGACTTTGCAATATTTTTGCGAGCTGACCAAGTCCCGTTATTTCAATCCACGCCCCCGTGAAGGGAGCGACTCGTCTAAAAGTTCCAGTGATTATAGCGTGAGGATTTTCAATCCACGCCCCCGTGAAGGGAGCGACTTTCTTTTTCACTTGTTTCAACATTTGAAATAATTATTTCAATCCACGCCCCGTGAAGGGAGCGACAACTGGTTAATATTCAAAATGGATTTAAAAATAAAATTTCAATCCACGCCCCCGTGAAGGGAGCGACCATAGCCTTTTTTTCAGTAAATAGTCCTCTTTTTCTATTTTCAATCCACGCCCCCGTGAAGGAGCGACGACATCATTTTTATATATATCAATTCATTTTTATTTCAATCCACGCCCCCGTGAAGAGCGACTGGGATTTTTGTTCATAATCTACATCTTGTTTGTTAATTTTCAATCCACGCCCCCGTGAAGGGAGCGACTTGCGTACCAAATTCTAATGTTTTTGTTTGATTTATTTCAATCCACGCCCCCGTGAAGGGAGCGACTGTAGAAGTTGTATAGCGTCCCATAGCACCACCAATTTCAATCCACGCCCCCGTGAAGGGAGCGACGTTAATTTTTACGATAAACTGCTAAAGCGTAAATTTCAATCCACGCCCCCGTGAAGGGAGCGACAATGATTTTAATATTATCAAACATTATGTAGATATTTTCAATCCACGCCCCCGTGAAGGAGCGACATTAAAAATTTGTAATTTAAACATATACATCTTTATTTTCAATCCACGCCCCCGTGAAGAGGCGACAGTTGATTATACAAATAATCATGTAAACATTTCAATTTCAATCCACGCCCCGTGAAGGAGCGACAATATATTGATTATTATTTGCTATCATATTTAAGATTTTCAATCCACGCCCCCGTGAAGGGAGCGACGAAAAAGGAGCTTTCTGCTCCTTTTAACTTGAATTTTTCAATCCACGCCCCCGTGAAGGAGCGACATTAGTCAAACTATAATATAATTGTGTAAAGGCTGTATTTCAATCCACGCCCCGTGAAGGGGCGACGTGTTGAAAAAGTGTAGATGCTTACCAGGGTAATATTTCAATCCACGCCCCCGTGAAGGGAGCGACCTGGCAGAGATAGTAATGCTTTTAGTACCGTCTATTTCAATCCACGCCCCGTGAAGGGAGCGACTACCTCTCTATGCTGGGAACAATTTGGAAGTTTATTTCAATCCACGCCCCCGTGAAGGGAGCGACTGTATAGTCAGTAGTATTATCTGTATAATTAAATATTTCAATCCACGCCCCCGTGAAGGAGCGACTGAAAGTGTATCTATATTATATTTTGTTGAAGTAATTTCAATCCACGCCCCCGTGAAGGGAGCGACAGCGCGTAATTGCACTGTTTTAAGCAAAAATTATCTTTCGAGGGAAGAAAATTCTTCTAGAATTTCGAATTTTTGCCTTGTTTTTGTTTATTTTTTGCGCGAAAGTCCTGCTTTTTATGAGCAACAACTATTCGCACTAGACTATTTAAAGGAGTAATACCCCTATATCAGGATCATAACTTGTATCACGTCCAATCGTTTCTAGACGATTTTGCCAGTTTTTTCCTAGCAAATAAAAACGAATACTGTCAGACTCAGTGTCAATAATACTCAAAAGTTTAGCCTTTATCTCCACAAATTCTGCAGGAGTTACTGAGCATTCAAAGACTGAATTCTGAACGCGTTGCCCATAATCAACGCATAATTTTGCCACATGACGTAATCTTTTCCTGCCTTGCGCAGTCTCAGTATTCACGTCATATGTTACTAATACCATCATAAACCGGCTCCTATATTAAAAACGGTGGATAGGATTCCAATTCTCCACGGATTGTCTTGGCCAATAACTGTGCTTGGACATAGGGGCAGTAACATCAATTTCACCTTTTCTTTAGTGAAAGGATGTTCTACTTCCTGATGTTTCCTCTTTTGCCAAGCTTCAATAAAGATTGCACGCCCTTTTTCAGTTAATATGACACTGCCATTTTCCTTAATGTCAAAATGTTTTTGTTTAATTGTCCTTTATTAATCAGAGAAAAAACAAATCGATCAACAATATAAGAACGAAAACTCTTCCACTAAATCCAAAGCTAGCTAGCGCGACCCGGTCTATCTGTATGATAAAAGCCAACATAACTGTCTAATCCAACCGCTTCTAAAGCAGACTGACATTCATAGGTCAATAAACTATAGCCAAATGACATCAATGCATTGATACAATCTTGTGGAGGCCGTCGTGTCCGTCCATTAAACTGAAAGGTATCTTTATCGGTTAAAACCAGATCATTGAAAACACGAAAATATTGGTTAGCTGCTTGCCCTTCAATCCCTAACAGAGTTTCCTTATCTGGTGCAGATTGAATCAGTTCTAAGGCCCAAGTCAATTCCGTATTCACTTCTTCAAATAGGTGGCTATCAATACGATCGCGATGGTCACGCTTAAAACGTAGTAAATATTTTCTAGAATTTGAAATCTTAGCAAGAATAAAGTGTTTTGCATATTCTAGAGATTCTTCTTCATCCGCCAAACGATAATGCTGTCTCCTTAGCAAAACATTCCCATTTGTTTGCCCAACAAATCGACCGCAAAAGCGTCCTTGCGGTGTATGAAAGGACAAATTAATCTGATTCTCAGCACATAGTTCAATCAAAGAAGGAGACGCGCCCAAATAAGAAAAACAAACAATGCCGTCAATAATTCGATATGGGAAACGACTGATAACTTTCCCTTCTTGTTTGATTACTATATTATCTCTTTCACGGGTTAAATAAAAATTATCTTGAGTCAAATATAGAGTATTAAGTAGCTTTTTCATAAGCTATCCTCACTTTTTAATGCTTGGAAAATGTAATTGTCAACATTGCGCCTTTTTACTCAAACGCGGCATGCAAATATCAACTAAGGAGCATAACTGACAGTTTTTAAAATATTCAGCTTTTTGGAATAAGCTTTTTGTCATAATATTCATGCATTTGGCAAGCTAACTCAGCTACTTCTTTTTCGTAAATCAGAAGTAATTTCTATTAACTCTTTTTGATTCACACTATGGTAATAAAGATAACCATACTTGATTGCGCACCCAAGAGTTTCTTCAAGACAAATCGTTTGAGCAACCAGCTGAACAATATCGCGAGTATCTCTTTTTGGTTTTCCACGCTTATATTCAATAATGACAGGAAGCCATTTTGCCACGTTTGCCTTTTAGCGGAACTCCTTTTTCATCCTTATGGAATTCAATCACATCCAATATACCATAGAGACCAAGCTCTTTTGACGAAACATGCATGGCCCGTGAGGCAATAACATCCTTCCGCTTTTCTTTAATATAAGGATTATCCGCCTTTTTGATGCAAAAATCTGCCCATGAGCTGTCGCTTCGTTTTCAGCCCACTGTTGCTCAATATGAATCAAACTCCATTGGCGCTTGCAGAATTGGAAATGCTGAATACCAGATAACATCAAATAGTCACTTTCAGCACAAACCATTTTACAGTCCTTCTAAGATATCAACTTTCAATCCTTTAGCCTCATATTCTGCTAATTTTTCTTGATTAAGATGAATGCTGTAGTCATCGTAATTATCTTTATCCTGTTTTTCTTTGTCAAATTCAATCAAATCAAAAACACGCGCACTGGAAACATTTCCTAACTTATTAGAATGAGTAAACCAGAAGACTTCCCTCACGCGCATAGAACCTTCTGGACGTGCAGAAGAAGCATCGTTTTCAAAAAGACTAACGAGCACTTCCTTAATAACTTCAGCATCTTCGTTAGAGAATCCTGTTTTTTCAGCAAAATTTGGATTAATCGAACCTTTGATGACATAGACACCATAGTCCACAAAATGCTTAGTTCCCATCGTATCAGATGAACGTCCACCTGCTTTTTTAGGTTCGACACCATTTGTGCTTCGAGTAATCTGTAAACTAGAGATGATGATCGGATCCAAAGATTTAGCCATGCTGACAGAAACCGGTCCACGAATAGCAAAAGAACGATCTTTTAGATAAGTGAAAACTTGACCGAACGAACGGACATCCATCCATAATTGATTGGCTTTTTCATTAATTTCTTCATCCGATTCTTTTCCTGTAAATTGAGTCTTGAACCGTTTCTCAAGTGAATTAAGCCCATCCTCAATACGATCATTTGCTTGTACAAAGATGGTGTGGCTCAAATCCTGCATCCGATTGCGGATTTTGCGCTTGATAGCTACATCACTGATTAAACCTTGATTAGCTGCATTTGTTCTTGGCATATTTCCTGATAAAGGGATCTCCATTTGCATTAGCTCCCTCACTTCAACCGTGACCATAAAATCAATCTTGTGTTCCAACATCTGCTATTCCTCGCTTTCGCTTTCATTTTTCTTGTTTTGTATAAAAAGAATTGCTTTTCAGCATAGTAACCAAAAATAAATTGATAATCCAAGGGATCGTTGATATCCTTCTTGCCATTAGGGGCTGAGTAACTGAACAATTTCTGCTCGCTCTTTGTCCAACTTATGAAAGATTCCATAAACGTTTAACCTCACAGTCTCTTCATAAGGCTTGATTTTTAGTTTGTCAAATTCATCATTAACTTGGCAGGCTGGCTGGTATAGAGCATTCCAGTACCTCTCGGCATTTGTTATCCTATTAGATTCTTTTCTTGTCCTTATTTGGATTCTCGATTTCATATTTTTCGATTCCATCAATTCAAAAATAGCTAATAATCTTCCAAATAGATAGGAACGATTGGTATTTTCGTGGTCTAACATTGGTTTAAACTCCCTTCCATATTGTTTGTGTAAAATTGCTAAACTTACTTGCTGCACTTGAGACCAGTGTTTAGGGTACTTTTGTCGCTGTTTAATATTCGTTTCTAACTTCTTAACGATAGTACTAGGCACTGGATTCCCATCAATTAAAGCTGTTACTAATTGCTGATATTGATCACTCTTAAAACTATCATTGTCTAATTCTAAATATCGTTCTCTATCAACACCATAAGCAGCATTAATAATCTCACTCAAAAGTAGGCGTTTTAAATTTATAATCTTCTACTTTAGTTTTTGGTTCCCCAAGAGTAGTTTTCCTGCCATGATTCCAGATTTTTCAATAACTGTGAAACCTGGAGCTGACGGAAATATTTTAAAAGCAATACGACCGTTGCTGGTTTTATTTAGTATGGCAACATAGTAGGTTGCATCGTTACCAAACAATTTTTGTCCCTTGATAAACGAAGATCCTAGTTTGCCTACTTTCTTCGTTCGGTTTGATGAAAAACGAACTGTCTTTTTCTTCTTTATCATCTTCAAATAATTCATTAAAAAACCGGCTTAACAATATCCAATTGACTTCATTCGCTAAATCATCACTGAACCAATTGATGAGATATTGTGACGATTCTAGCTAAGTACTACTGTTTTTATTTTCTAGCAAATACTTGATCATTAAATGAATTTTTTTCCGAAGTTTCATAGCCAACACTAAAAACATCTTCCCGCTCTTTGAAGCGCCCTTTATAAGCCTCTCCTTTATTACTAACTGAAATGATTTTTCGCAGTTCCCATTAGTCCTCTATGTTTATTTGTAATTTGTTCCATACGTCCACTGATATTACACGTTCTCAAATTATCTTGATTAGCAGTCATAAAACGAAATAAAGGATTGGTGTAAGGCCTTATAGCTAGTCACTGATTCATTTTTAAAACCATTAAATCGTACAATTGAAAACTCTAAGAAATAAGCTGATAAATCAACAGTCTTCTTGTTTTTCCCATCAGAGTCAGAATAGGTGATTTTCAATCCCTCCCTTTTGGTAATGCTCGCCATATAAGGACTGAAGAATGTTACTTAGAAAATCTGTTTGGAGAATAAAATGCTGAATTTTCATCAAAAAATCCTTGACTTTACCTTCCTCACAGTAAGCAATCCAACTAGCTAATTGTTTATGGAAATCATCATATTGTGATTGACTCACCTCTGGTATATAATAAGAAAACTTGTCTACAAGAGGATGTGGATCAGGATTGCTACCAGATCTTGCTACAGAATTTGCAGTCACAGGAAATATAATCGTTTGATTATCAGCCATGACCTCTGCCTTATAGAAACTCCCATCCTGATTCAATTTGACTAAAATAATATTTTTCCCGTTTGACTTCAAACTAGTATGATAGAGCAAGCAAAACAGGATTGTCCCCATTTTGTTGGTCAACTAAGCCAATTTCTTCTGCTTTTTCATAAGCTTTTAAGAGAGAAGTAAAAAAATCCATTAGCCTTCTCCTTTCTCCATAGCATCGTATTCCTTAAGTTCATCATCAACGGACTTAACCTGGCCAGGTGTCTTAAAAGGTATAACTAGACAAAGTATTTACAATTTCACACTCAGACTGAGACTTAAACTTAATCAACCCATTCTCCATCACTGTTTTTGTGAAATAAGATTTTAATGGTGTCGTTTCGTCTTTTGGATAAGCAAAAGAATGGAACATGATACCTAAATCAATAGTAACACCATCATAGTAAGAAGGGGTGTTTTCATACTCTTCCTGACTAATTTCATCGACTAAGCCAAAGCATTCGCTGGTTCCTAAAAAAATAGTGCGTCGTCCACCTTTTCGAATAGAACGTTCCATAATGGCTTCATGCTTTTTAGGTAGCCGATCTTGCATCAAATCTTCACGATTCTCATTCCAAATGAAAATGGAATTTCACTAGATATTCCACATCACTCAAGTATGAAACATAACTCAAATCCGCACTGTAATCATGTAACAAAGCACGAACACCATGTAGCTCTGTCTGAATTTGATTCATGACCTTAACTTCAGTAACAACATTTGTGAAAGTCGGCTTGTAGTACACAGCATCAATTATGCCTTGGAGAGCTTGCCGAGTAGGAACAGAATATGATGATCTCTCCACCGCCTTTAGTTGCAGGGTTTGTAACATGAGCCTGTTCACTACGTATTTTCGCATAGAAATTTCTTGATCTGTACAATGTTAAAACCTCCTTCTGTGATTCTATAAACCTATCTTAGCACTTTGAAACTTCAAAAGTCAATTATTTTTCTTTCTATATTTAGTGTTTATAAGATAGCTGTTGATTATATGAATCAATTTTGATATAATCTAGCCATCATAGTGCTATCTATGTGGATTGAAATTATATTTAGTGCTTATTTATACTGAATTACAGGTCAACGAAGTTCTCTACTGACTCTCGTCGACCTGTTTTCTTTTAATTTTTACATCAGGAAACTTCCTGACTCTAGAGTGATCCCTTTTTCTCATCATAATAACCATCTGACAATATCTGAATTTGGCCGTTCAGATACGATTTTGTCGCTTCAAGTACTTGATCGTGCTGACGAACATTTACCGTATAGGGGCTGCAATTCCTTTAAAAAGTGCTTTTTATTGTTTGATAGTCTTCAACAGATGGGTAATCATATTCACACAATTCTTCTAAAACCAACAACTTTTCAATAGCTTCTCCATACGGAACCAACACTTCTATTGTTTCATTGTTTATCAGATTCATTTTCAAACCAGTGGTCTTAAAAGGCTTGTTTTAACTTTCCTTTAAAAATTATTTCTGTCTTGATATGAATTTATGCTTAAATAATCAAAAACTGATTCACCATCCGACAAAGGATAATCCATTAAACCTTGATTATTGGCATAATAATATTCAAAAATCACGATTTAAAAAGTGAAGTGTCTATGGGCGATGAAATCTTATGTAGAATATATTCTGTCGCATCTTTCTTAGCTTCTATTTCTTTGAGTGGTGAGATATTTTCTTCTTCACTTGTCAGATTAACTAGGTAACTTGTCCCTTATCCCGTTTTCCTTCACGATTACAACGTCCGCTAGCTTGTACAATCGAATCAATTCCTGCATACGAGCGAATGACGTGATTAAAATCGACATCAACACCCGCTTCAATTAGCTGGGTACTGATACAAATAAGTGGTAGACCATTTTTCAAACCTTGTTTAATTTTCCGAAATAATATCCAATCTATGCCGCGCACACATATTCGTTGAAAGCTGATAGATCGGCCTATCTGTCAACTCCTAAGTAAGGTATAAAATTTGTCAACTGTCTTTTGGTATTAAAAATCGCAAGAATAGACTCGTCATTTTCAGTACAAAATCTACTAAATCTGACAGGTTCGAATGTTGATTGTTTTTCATCAAATTTTCTAAGTTCTGTTCTTGAAAAGACTTCTTTTTCGTCATGAGTTAACTCAACAATATCAGCAACTTCACCATATTTTCCTCCATAAGAAAGTTTATGTTTAATTGCAGTAGAATCATAAGCAGGCTGTGTAGCCGTACATAAGATAATAGTCGTTTTCATAACTTTATTTAAGAAATTCATGGTTAAATTAAATAAAGTTGTCACCTCAATAGGCAAGGATTGCACTTCATCTAAAAATCAAAAACACTATTAGCTAAACTAGAAAAACGACGAATATTGGCTGATTTAGTTTTTAAATAAAGTTTGAAAAATTGTACCATCGATGTCAAAATAACCTGACCGTCCCAACTGTCAATCAAATACTCAGACATTAATATTTCTTTTTCATCGTTATCATCAGTCTGCCTGATAACATTAGAATGATGTTCCAATACACCCGCATCACCAGTTACGTTTCGAATTTCAGCAGCATTCTGCTCTAAAAATAGATAAAAATGGTGTAATGTAGAAAAATCTTGATTTATTTTGGTCAACCAATTGATGAAAAGCATACCTCATACTAAGCTTCGTCTTCCCAGCACCAGTGGGTAAGTCTAATCGATAGATACCCGTTGAATCACTTTCTCCCTACTTTTTTTACTCGTTCAGCAATTTCAGAGCGAATTTCATTAAGCCTTGTGGTTGGACCACCAAACTCACCGTACTTCTTCTCAATAGCTTCCAGATAAGACTTATTTAGTTTGATTTTTCTTCCTGTTTTAGGGATTTATAAGCAGCCCATAGGCATTAATTGTATCGAGAGTATCAGTATTTTTTTAATAATGATAGGTATAGCCGTACAAAAACATGATTGATAATAAAGCTTCCTCACTACTATCCTGACATTCTAAAAATTGACATGGCTTGTTGATAATTTTTAAAATGCTTTTATTAATTAATATTTCTAAATCCTGATAGCCATAATCTTTCAATTTTGTTTTCTAAAAAAAGTTGGCAAAATTCTTCACATCGCTATCGAAATGATAGTCTACCCTTTCCTTAGCAATACGATTTCTAAGTTTATTATAAGCATATTGAGCTGATTCCTTATCAAAAAAATATCAAACATTCCATGATGAGCAGAAATAACATAAGCAACAACTTCATTAAATTGTAAACGCGTTGTCTTATCAACAGACTTTTGCCGAAAGACACATATTGATTTTCTCAAACAAATATTTAGCACCAGCATAGGAATGATCGACGTCATAGCAGGGTTCTTGGTTAATTTATCTTGGAATTTATTATCGGCTTTTTCCCAAATCATGATAAAGGCCCAAAAAGAAAGAGTAAATCACCTTGATCAATCGATTCAGCTTCTTCCCTTGCCTTGTTGGCTACATTAAAGGAATGTTCTTCCAACGACTGTTTCTTATCTGTTTCACATTCATAATGCGCTAAAATCATTTCATCACTTACCTCTCAATGAGTACTTTCCATAAAGCTTTCGCAATAATATTGTAACACTTTTTTTAAAACTTTTGAAAACGAATACATTATATTTGAAATAATCAAAACATAATTCCTATTAATGGTCATAAGTCCATAAGAAAACACGGCTTTTACTCCGTGTTTCTATGTTTATTTTAGGAGTTTTCCCATCTCTTTAATCCGTTCCACTGTGGCATCGTATTTGGCTTGGTAATCAGCTTGTTTTTGTCGCTCTTTCTCGACGATTTCGGGTTTGGCGTTGGCGACGAAGCGTTCGTTACCGAGTTTTTGGCAACTATGTCTAGTTCTTTTTGCCATTTTGCCAGTTCTTTGTTGAGGCGGGCTAGTTCTTCTTTGACGTTGAGCAAGTCTGCCAGCGGCAGGAAGATTTCTGCACCTGTAATAACTGCTGACATGGCTAGTTCTGGGGTGGCAATGGCAGAGCTGATTTCAAGTGTTTCTGGGTTTTAGTGAAACGTTTGATGTAGTTGACATTGGCCTTGAAGAAGTCTTCCAATTTGCTATCGCTTGTTTTTAATAAGGATGGTGATAGGTTTGCTTGGGGCTACGTTGACTTCTGCACGCGCATTACGTACAGCTCGAATCAGGTCTTTGAGACTTTCCGCGCCAGAATGCGCCATTTGATTATCAAAAGTAGGATTAACAGTTGGATAAGCTGCTGTCACGATAGAACCATCTGCGTATTGACCGAAGATTTCTTCTGTAACAAATGGCATGATTGGGTGAAGGAGACGCAAAATCTTATCAAGTGTGTAAAGAAGGACTGAGCGAGTAACTACTTTTTCGTCCTCGTTATCGCTGTACAGCACTTCCTTGGTCAATTCCACATACCAGTCGGCAAATTCATCCCAGATGAAATTGTAAAGGATGTGACCAGCCACGCCAAATTCAAATTTATCAAAGTTTTCAGTAACTTTGGCAATGGTTTCGTTGAGGTTGTGAAGAATCCAGCGGTCAGTTACGTTACCAGCCGTACCAGCAACAACTTTTGTCAACATTTGCGCTAGCTTTGGTCAAGTGTCAACTCTTCATTGTTCATCAAAAATATAACGAGAAATGTTCCAGATTTTGTTAATGAAGTTCCAAGCGGCATCCATTTTTTCGTAAGAAAAACGCACGTCTTGACCTGGTGCAGAACCGTTTGATAAGAACCAACGAAGCGCGTCAGCACCATATTTCTCGATGACATCCATCGGGTCAATACCGTTACCAAGTGATTTAGACATTTTTACGTCCTTGTTCGTCACGGATAAGACCGTGGATAAGTACGTTTTCAAATGGACGACGTCCCGTGAATTCCAATGATTGGAAAATCATGCTGATACCCAGAAGAAGATGATATCGTAACCAGTTACCAATGTTGATGTTGGGAAGTAACGTTTGAAGTCTTCATTGTCCACATCAGGTCAACCCATTGTTGAGAACGGCCATAGGGCTGAACTGAACCAAGTGTCAAGCACATCTTCGTCTTGAGTCCATCCGTCACCTTCTGGAGCTTCTTCACCGACGTACATTTCACCTTCAGCATTGTACCATGCAGGAATTTGGTGACCCCACCATAATTGACGAGAGATAACCCAGTCGTGAACGTTTTCCATCCATTGTAGGAAAGTATCGTTGAAACGTGGTGGGTAGAATTTTACTTCATCATCAGTGTCTTGGTTAGCAATAGCATTTTTAGCCAATTGGTCCATTTTAACGAACCATTGTGTTGACAAACGTGGCTCAACTGGCACACCAGTACGTTCTGAGTGACCAACGCTGTGAACCATTTTTTCGATTTCAACAAGCGCACCGATTTCTTCCAATTTTTTAACGACAGCTTTACGAGCTTCAAAACGATCCATACCAGCAAATTCACCAGCAAGTTCATTCATTGTACCGTCGTCGTTCATGACGTTGATTTGTGGTAAGTTGTGACGTTGACCAACTAGAAGTCATTAGGGTCATGGGCAGGTGTGATCTTAACAACACCTGTTCCAAATTCTGGATCAGCATGTTCATCACCAACGATTGGGATGAGTTTGTTAGCGATTGGCAAGACAACATTTTTACCAATCAAATCCTTGTAGCGAGGATCTTCTGGATTGACAGCGACAGCCGTATCTCCAAACATGGTTTCAGGACGAGTTGTTGCCACCTCTAAACTGCGCGAGCCATCTTCCAACAGATAATTCATATGGTAGAAGGCACCTTCCACATCCTTATGGATGACTTCGATGTCGGACAAAGCTGTGCGGGCCTTAGGGTCCCAGTTGATAATGAATTCGCCGCGGTAAATCCAATCTTTTTTATAGAGTTCTACGAAAACCTTGCGGACCGCTTTAGACAAGCCTTCATCAAGGGTGAAACGTTCCCGCGAATAATCGACGGAAATCCCCATCTTGCCCCACTGCTCTTTGATAGTAGCAGCGTATTCGTCCTTCCATTCCCAGACCTTATCCAAGAATTTTTCACGGCCCAGGTCATAGCGGGAAATGCCATCTTCAGCCAAACGGGCTTCTACTTTGGCTTGCGTAGCAATCCCAGCATGATCCATTCCTGGTAGCCAGAGAGTGTCAAAGCCCTGCATGCGCTTCTGACGGATAATAATATCCTGCAAAGTCGTGTCCCAAGCGTGACCAAGGTGCAGTTTCCCGTCACATTTGGTGGTGGAATTACGATAGAATAAGGCTTGGCCTTTTGATCTCCAGACGGCTTGAACCCCCCCTCCTCAAGCCATTTAGCGTAACGTCCAGCCTCAACCTCGGCTGGATTGTATTTTGGTGAAAGTTGTTTAGACATGTGTGTACTCCTCCTACAATTTTTTATCATAGTTCTCATTATTTATTGATTAAAACTTCATTATTTTCAGATATATTTTGTATAACCACTTCTGATTCTTCAGGTGTTAAGTTGACATCATAGAACCACTTATCTCCATTTTTTTGTCAGTAAAATCTCGGAAGCGAGCAAACCCTGTACTTGCATCTTCAGTTGTAGATTTCACAAGATACTTATGTCCTCTCTTACCATATAATTCTTTAAATTCAAAAATCATTGTCCTTCATTTCTTCAAGCCTTCTATTCATATATTTAGGAACAGTATCAACGCCTTTAATAAAAGTAAAGCCAAAACCATCTTTTTGGAAGAACTTTTTCTGGGAATAATCGGGACTTTCGCTTTTTAATTTTTGTTGCTTTCAAATTTTCAGTATCGTGATTATGGTTAGATTTTTCAATATAAATCTCTATCACATGATTGACATTGTTTAATGTAACTTCTGTATAATTTCTAACTTTTTTTGATTTAATAATTTTTTTATATGAATTCTTCACTTCTTCAAAAAATTATTAAAGAAAGATTTTTCAATCAAATTAATTCTATCCCACTCATTTTTGAATCCCTATTTGTAACAGTACACTTTCATTAATAAGAAAAATTAATTTCCTTTTATAAATCGCTTTATTTTTTTATAAGATTCTTCTAAAATTATTTGTGAGAAATTTAAAAATCCAATAACAAAGCTTCTAAATCATCATTCTTTATTATTCTAGTATCTTTGTATGTCTCATCTATAAATTTTTTTAATATTTTTAAAAATTATCAGAATCAGTAATATTATCGTTAATTTCGATATTCTTTGCTCTAATTTCATAAGGTTTAAATTGTAATTCTAATTTTTGTCTTTTAACTCAATAGATTCATTTATTAAATTTAAATCAACTTGTTCTGAGATACTATACTCATGTAACTTTTTTATATAATCATCAAGAATTTTTTTGTACTTTTTAACCAATCAAACCTTGACTTTATAATTAATTCTTTTTGGTTTGTTTAGAAGTTTGTATCGCTACAATAATTGGACTTATAAGCGCAGCCACTCCTACTACTATTGTAAAAATTACATCAATTTCCATTACGTTTCCTCCTAATAAACTACCTCCCACTCCCTCTTCAGCAATCCATATCGTAAATCATCACAGCGCTTGCCTTGGCTATCTTTGCGGTCACGGATGCGAGATTCGAGGGTGAAGCCAAGTTTTTCAGCAATACGTTGGCTTGCTTTGTTGTATCCATAACATTCAATTTCGATTTTGTGGAGATTGAGTAGGGTGAAGCCAACTTCCAACAGCGCACGCGCAGCTTCTGTCACAATCCCTTGCCCTCAATAATCTGGGTGAAGCAAATAGCCCATTTCAAGAACATCATCAGCATGGCGATTATTAAAAATCAATCGAGCCAATGACTTCATCTGTTCCTTTCAAGCAGATACCATAACCAGACGGTATTTTTTGCTCAATCCAGCGCTTTGGCATAATGTTTTCGAGATAATTTTCCTCTTCTTCCACGCTTTCTGCAGGTGGAAAACCAGCTGGCCAAGTTACTTCTGGCAAGCTTGCATAAGCAAAAATATCCTCAGCATCTGAGACTAGACGTTGGCGCAAATACAGCCGTTCTGTCTCAATATCAGGAAGTTTATTGTCTTCAATTTGACCTAAAATGTTTATCATAATCTCTCCCTGTTCCGATTATAAAAATTCGTCCCTGCCAAACATGACAGGGACGAATCACTCCGCGGTACCACCCAATTTCGGGCAGATGCCCGCAACTCTAGCCTTCTTGTTTATCTTTTTATTACATCGTTAGCTCGCTTAGATGTACGCCAGTACAACCCGCAACTTGTGGCTTAGTCCTAAAAGTAAACAAAAACACCATTATTTCAATTTTAGCCTTAGCAACCAGTTTTGACATTTGTGCGGATTTCTCAGCAGCACCGCTTTCTGTGATAAATGGGACTCAAAACACCTCTAATGACCTTATTCTATCATGTTTCCTACGGAAAATCAATAACTTCTCTCACCAAAAAGCCCGTCTGGCAAATCATGAAATCCTTTTCCTGCTCGATAATTAGCAAATTTTCCTAAAAAGAAACTCATAAGCATCTAACCGGCTCTCATAACGAATCGCAGCTTCTTTAGCACGTTCATCTTGGTCTTCTTCATAGACTTTCTGACTCTCTTGAAGAGCCATTTCGTTGATTGCTACTTGAGTTTTGACCCAAGCTTCAAAAATCCTTTAAAAATTCCTGTTCGTACATCATCATATTCCTTCTAATCTACTCCTCGGTAGAAATCTTCTTCAATATCACGGAAAGGCTGAATATCTTGGACATATTCCAGCACACCTTGAAATTCTCTTGCTTCATCTCTCACTGCCGCATACGTCACATGAACAAATTTATCCCGCGACTCAGACTTGAACCACATAACAAACTTGTCTCGCTTGCCTTCACGCAATTCCTTAAAAAAATAAAGCGAACTTTTCTCCAAAAACTTAGGCGGGTGGCACAGCTCGACATTGCGCCCCACTTGACCCGGCGTCCGTTTTGAAAATCATCTCATCAGCTGGCACACTGTCATTGTAGTACTGGAAAATATCCTCCTTATTAACAAAGGTAATCTCCATTGGCAGATGATTGAGAATCAAATTAGCCTCTTCCACTGATAAATAGCCATGTCCAAACGGCTGTTGGTTCTGCCGATCAAAAATTGTTTTCTGTCTTTTTCTTTTTTTGGTTTAAAGGAAATGGTGACCTGCCCATCAGGCGTCTCAATGACTTGCTGAATAGTACCGTCTGACACAAACTCGTCACTGGCTGCCGCTTCGCTTCCAGTCTTCTCAGCAGTCTCTTTTTTTCTGCCTCCGTGAATAATTGACGATCTGGTACCCATTTCTCAGTCGGCTTGATAATGGCATAACCATAGGCACCACTTTCTTCTGCAATTTTCAACCAATCGTCCTGTGTGAAAGATTCCAGCAAAATCATAAGCAAGATGGACTCTTCCTTGAAAATCATCGCTTCAAACTCAGCTGCAAAATTTTCAAATGTTGCTCGAACTTGCTCGATACCTAGATTGGACAAATCTTCAGCAGCAGTCTTTGCTTCTTGAAAAAGCTCTCGAATCTGGTCGTCCACACCCCACATAACCTTGGGTGGTGAGTCATGACCGTATTTCTCCATAATCGGAAACATCAGCTCTTCCTTGCGCTGATAATGAATGTCAAATTGACCGACCAAGACCAGCTGGCGCATCAGTCCCCTTTCCAACTCTGTCTTCATTTCTGCATCATCTGTTTGAGCATAGGTATCAAGGAGACGCCGAACCCGCAAAAGAGCTGCTCTCAGAGCCAGATTTTCCTGCTTAAAAATTTGAACTGGATGTCCTGGGTGATCTGTATCCACCACTTCTACATTTTTCACCGCTCCCTTAAAAAGATTAGCATGAACATTGCAAAGCGACATGACATCCTCAAAGGTCACACCCGTATCCGAGTTCATCAGTTCGTGCTCCATAAGACTGATCTCAATAGCCGAAACGCCTGTAAAATGCTTGTTAAACTGCTCTTGAACCTCCTCTGCCGATGCGCCATGGTGCAAATCCAGCAAAATGGATTTCAAAATCTCAATTCGTTCATCTGCCATTAGTCTAGCCCCACCACTTTATAGCCATTCGCTTCCAATGTCATGATAATTTTTATCCATAGGGGTTCCTTCTAGCTTCGATCCTTGCTTCAAAGACACCTTTCGACCAATCGTATTGCGCATGATTGGATTGCAAGCGGTTTAAAACCAAGTTCCACCAAAATCTCCAACACTTCTGGGTGCTTGTCAACTACTTCTGCCACAGGAATTGATACATCAATGATATTGTCCATACTTCACCCTCATGAACATTTTTCTATTATTATAACACAAAAAGCAGTTGCTTTCTAAGCAAAAACCAAAACGCTCTTTATCTTTTGCCTCATTCCATTTTTTTCTGAATCAATCATCATCTATAACTATTTTTAATATAGTATAAGTATTTGTTATAATAAAACGACTCTTTGTTTTTTTCACAAGTAAAACAATTGATAAATTCTCTTTTCAAAGCAAAAATATTTCACAAACAAAAGAAAAATTTATTAAATTACAGATTTGAAAACGTTTTTATAATCGTGATATAATAATTTCAAAAAACAGGATGAAGGAGATATTATGTCTATTACAACTTTACTAAACATCAAATATCCAATTTTTCAAGGTGCTATGGCGCAAATTTCTCACTATCCGTTGGTTGCTGCTGTTTCAGAAGCAGGTGGCTTTGGGGATTATTGCTTCAGGTGGTATGACTGGTGAACAATTGCGCGAAGAAATTCGTGAATTGCGCAAACTCACAGACAAAACCATTCGCTGTTAACGTGATGCTGATGCTGAAAAAAACGTTGAAGAGCTTGTCAATGTTATTATCGAAGAAAAAGTTCCTGTTGTGACAACGGGTGCTGGCACTCTAAACTTATTCTGCCCGCTCTCAAAGAAGCGGGTATCAAAGGTTATTCAGTCATTGCCAGCGTGAAACATGCTAAAAATGCAGGAATTAGGTGTTGACGCTGTTATCGCTGAAGGAGCTGAAGCGGGTGGTCATATCGGTAGCACCAATACCATGGCTTTGCTGCCACAAATTACTGATGCGGTTGATATTCCCGTGATTGGTGCAGAGGGTATTGCAGACGGTCGTGGACTTGCTGCTGCTTTCGTTTTAGGCGCACAAGGAGTTCAACTCGGCACGGTATTTCTCGCGTCAGAAGAATGCCCAATCGCTGAAAGTTATAAAGAAGCCGTTCTCAAGGCAAATGATACAGATACAGCTGTCACAGGTAGGAGGGCGGGTGCCCCCGTTCGTTGTATTCGAAACGAAATGACAGATCATTATATAGAACTTGAAAAATAAAGGTACCAGCCGTGAGAAACTAGAAGAGATTACTATTGGAGCTCTCTCAAAAGCTGTATATGACGGAGATACCAAAAAAATGGCTCCATGATGTGCGGTCAAATTGCTGGTATGATAAAAGAAATCCGACCATGCAAAGAAATCATTGAAACAATCGTCTCAGATGCACAAAAAGCATTGGAAAACACAGAGATTTCCTTGTAAAATCGAAAAAAACTTGTAGAAAATGATCTCTACAAGTTTTTCTATTGCTGAAGTGGTTAAAAATATTTACGTTTCATTTTAGTTGCTCAACTTCTGTCGCCTATTTGTCTCATCTGCCTCAAACTAGACTCACTCATGGACAAGCACAAGTCATTTTATCCCATTTACCAAATGTTATAAAAATATCAATAGCATTGCTACAGGATACCTTCTTTGCAATTTTTACATCCTGATTCTTTGAATTTTCGTTGTTAGGAGGTGCCTTGTATATTATTCTAACATACAGTAAAAGTTCTTCATATCATTTTCCGTCATTTTCAGCACGTTCTTGCCCCCACCAGTAAGGCATGAGTTCTCCCAAAGTAATCGTTTCGCGTTTTTCAAAATCCAACATAAACTCTAGATGACGATTCTCAGGATTCAACTCCATTAAAAATTCTCTACACGCCCCACAAGGCATACCAGAACCTCCTCCATAAGGTGGTTTATCACGAAAAGCCAATACTCGTTTCATTTTTGTCTGTCCAGAACACTGATACATATTAAAGGCTGCTGCCCTTTCAGCGCAGAGATGAAAAACACCACAGGTTCCTTCAAAGCAAAAGCCGGTATAAATCTTTCCATCCTCTGCTTCAATAGCTGCTACAACATGATTAGCGTACACAAAGGGTGATACCTCATGCGGATCATAGAGCTTCTTGGCTTCTTCATACATTTTTCCCAAATATCCATTCTAATCCTCTTTCCTCATCAACTTCACTACAGCCTCGGTCCTGGCTGTGTGTGGAAACATATCCACAGATTGAATATAATGAACATCGTAGACCTTGCTCAATTGCACCAAATCTCTAGCTAGAGTAGAGACATTACAGGAGACATAAACCATTTTCTTCGGTGCATAGCGAACAATCGTTTCAAGCAGTTTTTCATCCAAACCAGTCCGTGGCGGATCCACAATCAAGGCATCTGCTCGATAGCCTTCCTTGTACCAGCGAGGAATAATGCTTTCAGCAGTCCCAGCTTCATAATGAGCATTGTCAAATCCCATTTTCTTGGCATTTCGCTTAGCATCATCAATAGCTTCTGGTATAATATCCATGCTACGAAGAGACTTCACTTTTTAGCAAAAAGCAAAGCCAATCGTTCCCACGCCACAATAAGCATCAATCAAACAATCCTCTGAATCGACATCCAGAGCCTTAACGGCTTTCACTGTAAAAGCACCTCTGTTTGCTCTGGATTGAGCTGGTAAAAAGCCCTAGGCGATAAGGAAAACTCGTAATCCAAAAACACCTTCCTGAATAGTTTCTTTCCCCAGATAATCTCCGTCTTGTTCCATAGATTTCACTTGATTTTTGTCGTATGGTAATTGACCGCCACTGTTTCCAACTCTGGAAATTCTGCCGACAAATCGCGAATGACTGGAGAGAAGTTCATCTTCTTTCCCGTGACAAAAAAATCATCTGCACCTGTCCCGTTTTTCGAGCCCTGCGAATCATGACTGTCCGAACGCTCAGCTCTCCTGCGCTCATCATAGATAGGAAGATTGTACTTTCCCAAAAGGAGAGCCACTTTATTGATGATTTTCTGCGTTACTTTATCTTGAACCAGACAGTTTTTCAAAGAAATCAGATAATGAGAATTCTGCATAAAGACCCGCTTTTACATCTCCCTTAAATTTCCGTGTTTGAAACTGCAACTTTGCTCGATAATATTGAGGTTCTTGCATACCAATCGTTGGACGAATCTCGTAGTTTTCATAACCTTGAGGTGCAAATTTTTCAAAGCCTGCCACAATAAATCCGTCTTAAATTCTAACTGTTTATCATAATGCAAGTGCATAATCTGGCAGCCCCCTACATTTTTTTCATAAATCTCACAAGGAGGATCTCACCCTGATACTTGAGCGCTTGTTAATCGTCAAGAGCTTTTGCTTTCGACAAAATTGCGCTTAACCGTCGTAACTTGACAAAAAAATATCCTCACCCTTTAAAGCACCTGGCACAAAGACCAATGTCTTTTATAAAATCCAATCCCTTCCCCTGTTGATTCCCATTTTTGATTTTCAAGGGGATTTTTTTGTTTTTACTTTCAGATTCATAAGCCTATTATACCATGCCAACACGATAATGTTGAGAATATGGTACAATAATCAGTATGAAAAAGAAAAAGTAACTCTCACAATTTCTCAATTCCCAGAAGAATTACGAATATATACAGAGAAAGCCACTTTGTATGACAGTTCTTCCCACTCAGGCGCAACTGTACTTTATCTAGACACAGGCTACTATCTTAAAATAGACCAAAAAGGAAAGCTAGCACGAGAGGCACAATGTGCTAAATGGTTTGACAAACAAGGGCTTGGTGTTCCTGTCTTGACATACATCAGCCAAGACAGGGACTACTTTGCTCACTAAAGAAGCATCCGGCATATCAGGATTGGGAAGTGCTAGACCAACCAGAAGTCCTCTGCCAAACCATGGCAACAGCGCTAAGACAGCTCCATAACCTCCAACCAGTCCACTTTCCCACAAACTCACTTCTAAAGAACTATATTCAGCTAGCGGAAGAGAATTATCAAAAAGGGCTTTTTCTATGAAAAAGCTCTCCTGCCACAATTTCAGATTCGCAGTAGAAAAGAAGCCTATCAGCTTATCCAAGAACAGGGACATCTTCTTACAAGAGATGCATTTATTCACGGTGACGCTTGTTTGCCCAACTTTATCTTAAAAGACGCTAAGACGTTCTCCTGTTTCATTGATGTTGGGCTATCTGGCTTTAGTGATCGCCACATTGACCTTTACTGGGCTATCTGGTCACTGAATTATAATCTAGGCAATCCAAAATACAGCGACCTATTTTTGGACTACTATGGTCGAAAAAAATATCAACTCCGAGAAATTACGACTTATCGCAGCTTTTTGAAGCATTTGCTAATAGTCACACTTACTATTCCATCTATCAGCTCCAAATTTCACACAAGTTATCGAAAGAATGATTATGAAAATCACTAAAATTGAAAAGAAAAAGCGTCTCTATCTTTTAGAATTGGACGAAACTGACAAACTTTACATCACTGAAGATACTATCGTTCACTTTATGTTATCAAAAAGGCATGAACATCAGTGAGCAAGAATTAAAAGAAATTCAGTACTACGCACAGTTTTCTTACGGAAAAATCTAGCTCTATATTATCTTTCTTTCAAGCAAAGAACTGTCAAAGAAGTGCGGGATTATTTGACAAAACACGAGATTTCCTTTAGATACTATCGAGAAAGTCCTAACGATTCTCATAAAAGATAACTGGATAGATGACAAACAATATGCTTATTCCTTTATTCATTCCAATCTTCTATCTGGTGATAAAGGTGCTTTTGTCCTCAAGCAAAAATTGGCTCAAAAAGGTATCACAGCTCCTATTATTGATGAAGAATTATGCAAATTTGATTTTACAGAAGTAAGTCAAAAAGTTGCTGCAAAACTACTCCGCAACTATCAAAAGTAAACTACCAAGTAAGGCCCTGCAGGATAAAAATTCTTCAATCTATGATGAACAAAGGCTTTTTCCTATGAAGAAGCAAAAAATAGCTTATCAAAGCCTTACCATAGAAAAACGATGACGAAAAACAACAAGAATTGCTTTACAAAAGAATTAGACAAACAATACCGCAAGTATTCCAAAAAAATACGACGGCTATGATTTAAAGCAGCGCCTTACTCAAGCACTCGCACGCAAAGGCTATGATTTCTCCGATATTGCGAGCGCTCTCAAAGAATATCTACAAAAAAATGTAAGGTTTATTTATGTTTTTCATGAAAATATGTTACAATAAAAGCGATAACCTGATAAATTGTAGAAAGTTGGTAGATGATGAAGCTTCCAAAAAGAAGGCGACTTTTATTACAATTCAAAGTTATAAGCATAATGGAAGTCTGCACCGCACTTGGCGCGACACCATGGTACTAAAAACAACTGAAAACGCCATTATTGGTGTCAACGACCATACCTTGGTCACAGAAAGTGACGGGCGGCGTTGGGTGACACGTGAGCCAGCTATTGTCTATTTTCATAAAAAATATTGGTTTAACATTATCGCTATGATCCGCGAAAATGGGATTTCCTACTATTGCAATCTAGCCAGCCCCTATTATCTTGATGCAGAAGCATTAAAATACATAGATTATGATTTAGATGTCAAAGTCTTCACCAATGGTGAAAAGCGATTGCTGGATGTAGATGAATACGAGCGCCACAAGCGGCAAATGAACTACTCCAATGATTTAGATTACATTCTCAAGGAGAATGTGAAAATCTTAGTAGACTGGATTAATAATGAGCGTGGGCCTTTTTCACAAGCCTATGTCAATATTTGGTACAAACGTTATGTAGAACTAAAGAATCGCTAAAGTTGCCAAGGGACCTCTGGTCCTTTTTGATTTTCAAAGAACAATTTCTTGCAATTCAAGCTTATTTTATGTATCATATAGAAAATCCTTTGATGAATGAGCACAGAAAGGAAGAAACGATGGCTTTTACAAATACACGTGGACGTTATGCCAGTTTTGGCGTTGTAACAAGTTTGCCAGATGACATTATTGACTCTTTCTGGTATATTATTGACAATTTTCTAAAAGGTGTGTTTGAATTAGATGAACTTCTTCGATTCGAACTCATCAACCATCAAGGAAAAATTAACATTTCGATTTTTCCGAAACAAGTCTGTCAACTACTGTCTCTTTTTGATTTTAATGACGCTTTCGATCCATTTTTTTCCGCGAGAAATCTTTGTAACGGACAACAAGGGAAAAGAAACCATTATGCTGCCAGATGAATATGCTTTAATGTGATAGTGACCTGAACAAAGAATACAGAATTGATATCCACCTGAAAAATGTATGAGAATAAATACCCCCTCAATAAGGTACTCACAACAATCTCTTATTGAGGGGGTCTTCTTATGTAAAAAAATATCACAATTCTTGTCATTTGGTTTCTTCTTTTGATTGATTCAGAAAATCCATCGCTTCCTTGGTCCAAGTCGGCAAATTTTTAGCGAGCGGTGCAAAACCAATCTTGTAACGGTCATTTGAAAAAGCGATGGCGTTTAGGCAAATGATGCTTCTCTTCTTCCAGAGTTCTCATTGACAAACTAGCCTTACCTGAAAATTCATCATAATCCATCACCTGCACCAAAAACCTGATCATCCACATGCAGTAACTCATGAATATTTTTCAATATAGCCTGTCCGAATCTCTGAGATATGAATCAAGCCCATTGCTCCTGTTTCCAATTCCACAAATGCACCGTAAGGCTGAATGCCAGTAATTCGGCCTTTTAGTTTTTCACCAATTTTCATCTCAATCCTCAACTTTAATGGTTTCAATCACAACATCCTCAAAGCGGTTTATCCATTGCACCAGTTTCAACTGCCGCAATCTTATCTAACACTTGATAAGAAGCTTCATCTAGCAATTGACCAAATACAGTATGCCTGCGATCCAAATGCGGCGTTCCACCTTTGCTTGCATAAATTTCAGCAATTGGTGCTGGCCAACCACCCTGTTCCATTCCTTTTTGTGCATAAGGAATCTTGCTATTTTGCACGATGAAAAATTGACTGCCATTTGTATTTGGACCAGCATTAGCCATTGAAAGTGCTCCACGGATATTATACAATTCTGGTGAAAATTCATCTTCAAACTTTTCACCATAAATGGATTCGCCACCCATACCCGTACCAGTTGGATCTCCACCTTGAATCATGAAATCCTTTGATAATGCGGTGGAAAAATCACGCCATCATAGTAGCCATCCTTTGACAAAGCGATAAAATTCGCTACTGTCTTCGGCGCTTGCTCTGGAAATAGTTGAATTTTCAAATCTCCGTGGTTGGTTTTAATAGTCGCTTTCGGACCTTTCGCTGATTCAATCGTTGTTTGTGGAAAATGCAATTCTTTTTCTACTATTCCTAACTCCTCTAAGGCATAAAAAATGCCGTCTTCTTCTACTGTTTTTGTCACAAAGTCAGCCTTTGCTTTGATCTTTTCATGGGAAATGCCCATAGCAACGCTGATACCTGCATAATCAAATACTCTAAATCATTAAGCTCGTCTCCGAAAACCATAACATTTTCAGGTTTCAATCCTAGATATTCTGCAACCGCTGCAACTCCTGTTGCTTTTTGAACCATTTGTCAGAACCACATCTGATGAATGCGGATGCCAGCGAACCAAGCGTAACTGTTCTCCCAAGTCTTTTGGTAATTGCAAACTATCTCCGATATCTTCAAATGTCCACATCTGATAAACATTGTAGTCTTGATAAAAATCCGGTTGAACAGGTAAATCAGGATACACAATATCAATCGCTTCATTGATGAGAGGCGTCCGTGTCGAAAGAGCGGCTTGATGGCTACCGACAAGTCCAAAGTCAATTCCAACTTTCTTCGTCCACGCAATGTATGCCTCCACCATTTCCTTGGGAATGGCATGCTGGACAACTACATTTTCTTTTTTTATCCTCTACATAGGAACCATTTAAAGTGACAAAGAAATCCGGCTGCAATGCTTTCAGCTCTGGAACTACACCAAAAATCCCTCTCCCTGAAGCAATTCCTGTCAAAATTCCTTTTTCTTTTAGCTGTTTAAACACCGTTTTGATAGAGTCCGGAATATATCCAGTATCTTTCACTCGCAATGTATCATCAATATCGAAAAAGACGATTTTGATTTTTCTTGGATTTATATTTTATTTTTTGCGTCCATAATCTCCTCTAGCAATTATTCTGTTTTCTATTATACCACTAAATGTCATCTTGTGGGACAAGGTGATGTTGGAAAGCATAAACAACAGCTTGTGTACGATCGCTCACTTCTAGCTTTGATAAGATATTGGACACATGTGTTTTCACTGTCTTTAAAGAAATAAATAATTCATCTGCTATGCGTTGATTTTTCATAACCTTTTGCCAGTAGTCCTAAAAATATCTCGCTCACGCGCAGTCAAATCTTCGTGCACTAATATGATTTCGATGATATTCTACTTTTTGACTGACTTCTGTTTCAATAGCAAGTTCACCCTTGGCTACTTTTTCGGACCGCTCGTAAAATATCATCTGCGCTAGAAGTTTTGAGCATATATCCTTTAGCACCCGCATCTAAAACCGGATAAATTTTTTCATTATCCAAATAAGAAGTCAAAATGAGAATTTTAGCTTCAGACCATTCTTTTAAAAATAGCAAGTGTCGCTTCAATCCCACTCATTTCAGGCATGACAATGTCCATCATAATCACATCTGGACGCAACCCAAAGCTCTTTTCAACTCCTTCGCGACCATTTGAAGCTTCTGCCACTACATCCACATCGTCTTGTAAATCCAAATAACCTTTTTAAGCTAAGTCTTACCATTTCATGGTCATCTACTAATAAAATCTGCATCCTAAGCTCCTTTCAATAACGGCACACGAATGTCAATTGCCACTCCCTGCTTCGGAGCGGTTAAAATCTGCATTGTTCCTGCCATATCATTTACTCTTTCTTCCATATTTTTCAAACCATAGCTCAATTCATCAGGCGAGGTATGCTCAAAGCCAATTCCATCATCTGTCATTTTCAACTGCAATTCATTCCGAGTTTGATACAAATAAACATCTAAATGATTCGCATTTGCATGACGGAGCGTGTTACTGATAATTTCCTGAGCAATTCTAAAAATATGCTCCTCAATCTGTTTCGGTAATTTTTGCACATCATGGTGAAAACTTACCTCAATATCGCTTTTTATCTGATAGCTCTTTCAAAATGAGGTTCAGCCCTTCAACCAAGCTTTTCCTTCCAACTCTGTCGGCCTCAAATGTAAAAGCAAGATACGCAAATCCCTCTGAGCAGTATTTAAAATTCCTGATACACCCGTCAATTGTTTCGATAAGGTGTCCGTATCTAAGTTCTCCACTTGCCCTGTCACACCTGATAAAAATCATATTGCAGCAAAAAGTTCTTGACTGACCGTATCATGCAGGTCACGCGCACTCGCTTTGCGCTCTTTCTCAATAATCGTCTCTTCATTTTTGTAAGGCACGGTTCTCTGACTTTTGCAGATTTTTCTGTCAAATAAGTTAATTTCTCTGAAACCAGCCGAAAAGAGGAATCAATTTCAGGATGATGAATCTCTTGCAATTCTCGACCTTCTAAAACATTTTTTAAGTTTGTTTGAATGGTAGACAAAGTGACCATTTGAATCACTTTAACACCTAAAATCATCAGCATCGTCAGAGATAAAGTCAGCACAATTACAAAGAAACCAAATTTTTCTAGCCGCTCTACATTACTAAAAATCAGTTGCCAGTCAAAAATTAAATAGACTAAAAATATAATGAATAATGATTCCTAAAATGAGTAGGGAATAAAAGCTAATCAAAAGGTAGTAGACTTTTTTCATTTGCGAACCACCTCAACATTCCCTACAAACGTTGACAGGACAATTTTGACGCTTTTATGTGATCGCTTGAAGTCCGGTGTCGTTAGGGCTGATACTTTCATTTCGCAATTCATAAACAGGTTGATCTCAAAAACTGCAATTCACCATATAGATTATTCACTTTCAGGCTGACTGCCACATCAACTGGCACGATGATTTTTGTATTTCCAAAAAAATTTTCGCAAAATAATCACATTATCATGGTTTGTGATAATGACTTGTTCCAAATGAATCGTATCTTTACCCATAAGACGGAAAAGATTGATGTCATCAAATCGACAGGTATCTGATGAGCCAAAATGATGAAGATTTCCCAACCATTGATTTTTCACGTTTTTGTTCTACTGCATCATCAAAGATGAGATTCGTCACCCATTTTCTTTTATAAATGTAAGGATAAGCCACAATCATGCCATAAATGACCGCAAAGAGCAAGGCAGCAATGACATAGGATTGAGCATAATAATGAAAAAGCAATATAGTAGAAGTTACTAGCAGAAAATTTCCTTTGTTTACCAAAATAATAATAGAGTAGCAACAAGAAAAGCACCAAAAAGAATAACACGTGAAAAAGTGACCAGACAAAATCGTCACTAATGCAAATGTTAATAGAATAGATTCAACAAAGATAAAAAATTGGATCTTTCTCATAGCCTCGATACCTTTTCTGCTTCTATTGTATCAAAAACTTTTTAAAAATTCCTCCGGCTAAGGTATGAAAAGAAGGGAGTGAACTGGAAGAAATTATTTTAAAGTTCTAGTTTGTAGTCCTAGAAGCTAACATTTTTAATTACAATATACTGGATAAACTTGATTGAGCAGAAGCAATGCTTATCAATGATGTAAAACGAGTGTAAAAAAAGAGGGAGGAAAAATCGGTTTAACAAAACTACGATTTTATCCTCTCTCTTTTTTAATTACTTGCACTAGCACTTGTGTTTGGTGTTTTTGAGCTGCTCCATCATTACCACTAGCTGACGAACTGCTAGAGGATGGGCTAGTTTTTATCTGAGCTGCTATCAGATTGTGAACTACTTTCAGATGTTGAAGAATCTTCGGTTTTTGGCTCATATACATATAAGACAATGCGATCACTCTTCAAATTCAAAGACTGACCAGCTTCTGGGGTTTGTCTGATAATCGTATTTGCCTGTGTACCCGTTGGAGCTGTTGTAACCGTACGTTTTTCAATATTCGCACCTTGAATACCAATCACTTCCGTCAAATTATTATAAGCAAATTCATAGGTTGAACCGATATAGCTTGGCATCGTGACACTTGAAACGGACTTCGCTACTTTTAACGTAATACGTGTCTTTGAAGTCAAATCATAAGTGCTGCCTGCTGCTGGTGTTTGATCAACAACTGTTCCTGCCGCATACTCACTACTCTCAACTTCTTCTGTTTTAATTAAGCCTTTTGAAACCTTGTATTTTTGTACCAGATTGTTGATGGCATCTGCTCTTTTCTGACCTTTATAATCTTCCATAATAAAAGTTTTAGTCCCTTTTGAGACAATCAGATCCACCGTACTGCCCTCACGACGTTGCGTTCCCGCTTCTGGATTGGTGCGAATGACTGAATCTTTTTAACAGAATCACTGTATTCGTCTTTTCTCTGCCAACTTTCAAACCTGCAGTTTCGATTGCAGAACGTGCTTGAGCAATAGTTTTTTTCCAGTAACATCTGGAATTTTTTTACATTTGATGGACTCAAACTAGACCAAAGCCACCAGAGCTGCGATAACTAAAACCACTGCTGATAACAAAACTTTATAGCGCGTTCTTAAACAGCGCTTCTTTTTGCTTTTGGCTTAGGCGTAGGTTTACTACTGACTGCTTCTTTTGTGGGAGCAGGTGTTGGCTTCGTCGCAGAAGTCAAAGTATTTTGTGACACTTTCGGCAGTGTCTTTGTGTCTGCCTTAGCCGTGTCATCACAAACTAGTTTTTTCTCATTTCGACGGTCAGCAGATAAACAGCTTGATAAATCCACATACATTTCTGCAACAGATTGATAACGATCTGTCAATTTTTTAGCCGTTGCCTTGATGACTACATTTTCTAATGCTTGTGGAACATTTGGATTTTCAGCAATCACAGAAGGAAGAGGCTTTTTGAAATGCTGTAAAGCAATTATAACAGCACTATCTCCGTCATAAGGGATATGTCCTGTCAGCATTTCATAGAAAATAATCCCCATGGCATAAATATCGCTCTGAACGGTCGCTTTTGAACCACGTGCCTGTTCTGGTGATAGATAATGCACAGATCCCAGCATAGAGTTGGTTTGCGTTAAGCTCGTTTCTGCAAAAGCTACCGCAATTCCAAAGTCAGTGACTTTTGCATCGCCATCTGGAGTTAAAAGGACATTTTGAGGTTTCAAATCACGGTGAACAATCCCGTGCGTGTGTGCCAAACGCATCGCCAAAAGGATTTGTCCCATGATTCGAACCGCTTCTTCATTGGACAAAAGGAGCATGCTCTTTGATATAGCGCTTTAAGTCGAGTCCAGCCACATATTCCATTGCTAGATATTGCTGACCTTCTTCTTCTCCAATGTCGGTAATCCGAACAATATGAGGATGATCCAGTTCGCCATAGCTCGCGCCTCTCTTTGAAAAACGCGCCACAGCAATCGGATCCGTCTGATAATTCGTTCTTAGGACTTTAACCGCGACTTCTTCCCCGTCTAAAATCAAATCTTTGGCCAAGTAAACATCTGCCATGCCACCTCGACCAATTTGTTTGATGATTTTATATCGTCCGGCAAATATCTTGCCGACTTGAATCATTCTGCGTCCTCCTTATGATAATGAACTAGGGCAACTGTAATATTGTCCAGACCGCCTGCTTTATTTGCAAAACGAATCAAGGTTTCTGCCTTTTCTGAAAGAGCAATATCGCTTGTCATAATGTCATAAATTTCACTTTCTGAAATCATATTGGACAAACCATCGCTATTTAAAACAATGTAATCATCGTCCTCTAGACTAATCATACCAACATCAGGCTGCACTTCACCTCTTTGGCCGATTGATTGCGTGATGATGTTGCGTTGTGGATGACGCTCTGCCTCCTCAGGCGTAATTTGTCCCGCCTTAAGCAATTCATTTACCAAAGAATGGTCGCTCGTCAACTGACGATAACTTTCACCGCGCACTAAACCAATACGAGAATCCCCTACATGGGCATAAATTGCTTGATTACCAATAATCGCTAAGGCTTCAAGCGTCGTTCCCATGCCTTTATATTCTTCATCTTGACCAAATTGATGAACTTTTTGATTTTCTGTTTCGAGATGTTCTGCGAACCACTCACGAACGCCGTTAATGGAATCAATTTTGAGTATCCACCCAAGCGGCACCGAGGTCTGTTACTGCCATTTCACTAGCAATATTACCGGCACGGTGACCTCCCATACCATCTGCTAAAAAGAACCATTGTCATACCGGCACGATTAACAAATTGATTGGCATAATCTTGATTATTTGTACGCTTCTGACCAACATCTGTTAATAATGAAATTTCCATACTGTCAGCTTTCCTCCTGTTAGGATATTCGTTTGAATTGACTGATGAAAAATCCGTCACTTCCATACAATTCTGGCGTAATTAAAAATACAGCCATCTTTTTAGAATATCCTGTCTATTATGTTCTAGTTTTACCTGTTTAAAAATTTGGATGAGCTACCAAAAACTGCTCAACAACTTGAAAATTTTCTTGCGAAACAATCGTACAGGTACTGTAAGTTATTATACCACCTTTTCGCAAGCTTTGACAAACACTATCCAGTATCTCAGCTGAATTTTTGCAACAAGGCAAAATCTGCATTTTCTTTATTGTATTTAATATCTGGTTTCCGTCGGATTAGACCAATTCCTGAACACGGCGCATCTACTAAAAATTTTATCAAAGGCATCTGCCCCAAAAAGTTTCAAAAAAATATTTCTCGCATCTAGCTTTTTCGTAATCACTTTATCTGCCACACCTAAGCGCTGTGCATTTTCTTTTATCAGAGCCAACTTATGCTCATAGAGATCTAATGCCGTGACCTGTCCTGTCGTTAAGCAAGAAGCAATGTGCATGGTTTTTACCACCAGGTGCACTGCATGCGTCTAACACTTTTTCATCGCCGCGCAATTCAAGCGTTGGCGCGACCAATTGGCTAGACTCGTCTTGAATAGTAATAGCACCTTCCTCAAACAAGGCATGCCCTGCAAAATGACCGTGGCTTTTCACCAACGCACTCGGAGCTAATAGCGAATCTTCTGCCTGCAACACTTGTTTTAATTTTTTTCTTTACGGCTTAAATCCACCACTCGAACACTAGCTTTTATTCCGAAGAAATAAACTCTCGAAAATAGCTAGAGCTCGTTTTTCACCGTACTCTTCAATCAGCACTTTAACCAGCCAAACTGGCAGAGAATACTGAATAGAATAGCGTTTGTTTTTACGTTTAATACTGCCTATATCTGCCACACCGTTCCGCAATAGTCTTCGCAGCACTGCATTGACGAACTTTTCGCTTCCCTTTTTTCGTGCCTTTGCCAGCTCTACCGCTTCATTGACGACCGCATGCGCTGGAATTTTATCAAGATACTGTATTTGATACAAACTCATCAACAAAAGAATATAAAGCCAGGAATCCAACTTATCTCGATTTTCAATAACATGAGACAAATACCATTCTAAAGTGATTTTACGTGCAACGGTACCATATACGATTTCTGTTACAAGTCCTTTGTCTGCAGAACTTAAAGGCACTCCTAGCAAAGCCTGATTGAGAGCGACATTAGAATAAGCTCCTTCTGAAAAACTGCTTCTAAAACTGCAAGAGCCGTTTGCCGCGTTGTTTTTATTTTATTGACCAAAGAAATCACCTACTGATAATTGCCGTCCCAGACCATTCAGAAAATCAATGATAGTCATTTTGGGCTTCCCAGCTGGCTGTACTGTTTTCAGAGAAAGTGCGCCCTCACTAGCTGCTACAATCAATTCCTTTTTCCTGATAGCAAGAATTTCTCCAGCCTGTCCTGTTCCCTCTACTGGAGTAGCTTCGTAAATTTTAAAACGTTCTCCATTTAAAAGCGTATGCGCTACTGGCCACGGATACATGCCTCGAATCTGATTAAAAAGTTGTCGATTGGTTTTGGTCCAATCAATTCTCTCCTCTTCTGGTGAAATATTTGGTGAAAAAGGTAACTTGATTTTTGTCTTGCGGAACTGGTTTTATATCCCCAGCCAGATAGCTCGGCAAAGTGTCCAGCAGCAAATCGCGTCCTACAAGTGCTAACTTTTTCAAACATCGTCCCAACATTGTCTGTTTCCTCAATAGAAATCGCTCGACGCGCAATCATATCCCCGCATCCATCTCTTTTGACCATTTCCATAATAGTCACACCGGCTTCTTTGTCACCGTTGATAATGGCGTAGTGAATGGGAGCTCCTCCGCGATATTTGGGTAACAACGACGCATGCACATTGACGGCAAAATTGACTGAATCTAGCAATTTGCTTGGTAAAAATTGACCGAAAAGCTGCTGTGACGATACCATCAGCGTTTAAATTCATCAAACTATCTAATTCAGCACTTTTAGACAATTTCTCTGGCTGATAGATTGGTAAAGTCATAGTCTAAAGCCAGTTCTTTAACAGGCGTCATGCGGATTTCTTTTTTACGTCCTACTGCGCGATCTGGCTGTGTAACTACTGCCAAAAATCTCGTACTGTTTGCTTTCCAGCAATCCTTTAGCACCGTTGCAGAAAAATCTAGCGTTCCCATAAAAAATAATGTTTGTCATGGTTTCCTCATATTCTTTTTTACTATTATATCAGAAGAAATCTTGTATTTCTTTAAAAAAGGCTAAAAATAAGGCTACATAAAAATTTTTGTGGCTCATGATCAATACTCAAGCGTAAGTCCTTATTATCCTTTTTCTTGCGTCCAATCCAAAATCTGATTTAAAACCTCTTGCAAATGCTCCTCAAAACGGTATTTAATAATCAATTGATAATGATAGAGGTTGTGAGTGCGGGCAATCGGCTTAGGAGTTGGTCCTAATATCTGAGCCTTCTCTGACAGAGCAGAACGTATCATATTCAGCACTGCATATGACTTTTAACAACCTCTGCTTCCATTTTATGAGACAAGGTAAGTCCCACCGTAAAATAATAAGGTGGATAGGCCAACTGCTTTCTAATACTCATTTCATAAGCATAAAAAGCCCTCATAATCCTGATTTTTCGCAAAAGTAATCGCATAATGCTTCGGATTGTAACTTTGAATAATCACATGACCTTCCTTTTCAGCTCGTCCTGCACGCCCAGCAACCTGAGTTAAGAGTTGAAAGGTGCGCTCAGATGAACGAAAAATCTGGCAAATTCAAAGCCGTATCCGCATTGAGCACTCCCACGAGAGTAACATTTGGAAAAATCCAGACCCTTTGCAATCATCTGGGTTCCCAGCAAAATATCTGCCTGTCCGTCTCCAAACTCTTTGAGAATTTGTTCATGACTGCCCTTTTCCGAGTAGTATCAATATCCATTCTCAAAAATACAAGCCTGCGGAAAAGGCTTCTGCTAATTCATCATAGGCTTTTGCGTCCCAGTCCCATAGTAACGAATGCTCCTGCTGGAGCACTCGCAACTATGAGGAATCCTTTTGAGAAACCACAATAGTGACAATTCATGCTTTTGGTATCCATGTGCAAAGTCAAGGAAATATCACAATTTGGACAGGTATCAACTGTCCCGCATTCACGACACATGACAAAACTAGAATAGCCCCTGTCGATTCAACATTAGGACAACCTGCTCTTTTCTATCTAGCTTATCTTGAATGGCTTCTAACAAAACAGGCGTGAAATTACTAGCTTCATTTTGCCCAATATAATCACGAAAAATCCACAATTTCCACTTCAGGAATCTGAGCTTGCGGATTTGCTCGCTTGGTCAGTTGCAAAAAGTGATACACACCTTTGCCAGCCCGCGCTCTGCTTTCTAAACTCGGCGTCGCAGACCCCAACACCAGAATGGCTTGATTGTACTTTGCACGTAGTAAAGCGACATCTCGTGCATGATAGCGTGGATTGAGTCTTGCTTTGTAACTCGCTTCATGTTCCTCATCAATGATAATCACTCCAATATTTTTAAAAGGAGCAAAGATAGCAGAACGAGCACCAACAACCACTTGTGCTGCTCCTCGCTCAACTTTGCGCCATTCATCATACCTTTCCCCATTTGAAAGACCTGAGTGAAGAATGGCTACTTTCTTTCCAAAACGCGAAATGAAGCGGTTTGTAACTTGTGGTGTCAAGGAAATTTCAGGCACTAACATAATGGCTGTCTTGCCACGGCTGAGCGCCTCTTGAATGACCTGCAAATAAACCTCCGTCTTACCGCTACCTGTCACTCCTTCTAGCAGAAATGGCTTGCCGTCATGCCCGATCTGCTGCGTGATAGCTTGAACCGCAGCTTCCTGCTCTTCATTTAGCACCAAGGCAGAAGTCGCTGAAATATTTTCAAAATAAGCCTCAGAACGACTCACCTCTTTTTCAACGATTTGCAAAGCTGCTTGCTCTATAAAATAGTGAATAATTTCCCGTGAAAAATGTTTCTTTCAAATCTGCTAAACGGTGCATTCCAGTCTGAACTTGCAAAAATGTCTCGCAAGGCTTGCTCGCCCGATTAGGAATGACCAATTGAGCTAAAATCTCGTGATTAACCTGATACCATTTTTTTCTGTTTTGATATTTTTTTGGTCTATCGCTTGGTATTCTACCTGAATCGCTCCTTGCCGTGCCAAACGCATCACCTTAGCCTGCAATTCTTTATCAAGCGATGAGAAATGTTGCTGATCTGCATTGCCAAAAATGAGCAGTCGATCTTCTTCATTCAAAGAGGGTTGAGCATGAAGAATTTTATCATAGCTGGAGTTCAGAAAACCCGGCAACATAGCTTTTAAAATTGAAATTTTGTAAGAAAAGACAGATTTTCTCAATTCTTCTGCCAGCCACAGCTGCTCCTCATTTAAAAACTGGTGTAAAGTCTAACACTTCCACGATTTCCTTCAATTCTGTTGTCGTTTCTTCTGCTAGCTCTCACGACAATCCCTTGAATCAAGCGATTGGCTTTCCCAAAAGGCACATGCACACGCATGCTAATTTCTAACATAGTCGAAAAATTCTTTTCGGCACCGCATAACTATAAGGTTTATCTGTCTGCATTAAAGGGACATCCACATGACTTTTGCAATCTGCACTTTCTCACCACCTTTCATTTCTCAGTAAAAGAAAAAAATAAGATTGAGCTGACCCAACCTTAAATTTTTTTCACCCTCTTCTTTTTCCTTCGCAATTTGTTCTTTTGATTTTACGCTCTTCTTCTTCTCTGCGCAAGCGTTCTTCCTCAGCACGCCGACGAACTGCTTCTCGCTTGCCTTCAGGATCTGGGTGAATCCCAACATTGCCAGATTCGATTTCTTCCAAAGCACGAAGTGTTGATTTGACAGACTTAAATTCTTGGGTCGGAGCTGCTCCTTCTTCCAATTCATGAGCACGTTTTGCTTCAAGAATCACCAAGGAATATTTTTGAAGGTACCTTATCAAGTAAGGTGTCAATTGAAGGTTTTAACATCATAATTCTTTTACCCTAATTTCTAAATTCTTATCTAACTGAAAGTTGTTCTGATAGCATATCTTGATAGTGACCGATAACACGCTCCACTCGAAAATGCTGCTTCAATAACGCGCTTGACACGTTCCGCTGCTAACGGAACTTCGTCAGTGACAATGGCATAATCATATTCGCGCATGAGAGCAATTTCTTCTCTTGCTTTGGCAATGCGTTTTGGCGATTACTTCGGCACTATCTGTTCCACGTCCCACTAAAGCGATCTTGTAATTCTGCCAAATCAGGTGGCGTCAAAAAGACAAAGACAGCATCCGGCACTTTTTCTTCACCTGAAGCGCCCCTTTTGAACTTCAATCTCAAGGAAAACATCAATCCCTTTATCCAAAGTTTCATTCACATAGGTCAAAGGAGTTCCATAGTAGTTGCCAACATACTCTGCATACTCTAACATCTGACCTTGCCGAATCAACTCCTCAAACTCTTCGCGCGTACGGAAAAATAGTCAACCCCGTCCACTTCACCAGGACGTTGAGCACGAGTTGTCATGGACACAGAGTATTGAAACTGATTATCCGAGCTTTCAAAAATCTCACGTCGAACCGTTCCTTCCCCACACCTGAGGGACCAGAAAAACGATTAACAAGCCACGATCCGCCATCATATCTCCTTCATTGTCTTTCTATCTAGTGTAACAAAAAGCAGTATTTTTCAACTGCTTTTTAGCATAGGTAGATGCTTGTTTTCTGAGAAAACAATGCAAGTCACTCTTACCTGCCTAAAGTTATACATTAGCTAGATAAACATTCATTCTTAGTAATATCTATTTCGCATAATCCACAGCACGCATTTCCCGAATAACCGTTACTTTGATATTTCCTGGATATTCAAGGTTGTTCTCAATCTTTTCACGCACATCATGAGCCAAAAATAGTAATTTTATCGTCTTTGATTTGACCAGGGTTGACCATAATCCGAATCTCACGCCCCGCTTGTAAGGCAAAACTATTTTTCACACCTTCAAAACTATTGGCAATTTCTTCCAAATCTTGCAGGCGCTTGATATAGCTTTCAAGGGATTCGCTACGAGCACCTGGACGAGCCGCACTAAGTGCATCAGCTGCTGCAACAATAACTGCAATCACACTTTCAGGGTTCTACATCACCGTGGTGACTAGCAATTGTATTGACCACAATTGGATGTTCCTTATACTTACGAGCCAATTCTGTTCCAATTTCCACATGGCTACCTTCCACTTCACGGTCAATAGCCTTTCCAATATCGTGAAGGAAGCCTGCACGGCGAGCTAAGTTAGCATTTTCTCCAAGCTCACTTGCAATGACTCCAGATAACTTAGCAACTTCAACAGAATGACGCAATACATTTTGCCCATATGACGTACGGAATTGCAAGCGTCCCATAATCTTCATCAAATCCGGATGTAAGTTTGGTGCACCGATTTCATAAGCCGCTGCTTCACCATATTCACGAATCTTATGGTCAATTTCCAGACGATTTTTCTCTACTAATTCTTCAATGCGAGCTGGGTGGATACGACCGTCTTTCAACAGGGCTTCCATTGTCATGCGTGCAATTTCACGTCGAATAGGATCAAAACCAGATAAAGTCACCACTTCTGGTGTGTCATCAATAATGACATCAATACCCGTTAAACTTTCAAAGGTTCGAATATTCCGACCTTCACGTCCAATAATGCGACCCTTCATCGTATCATCCGGCAGATGAACTGTTGAATTGGTTTGCTCCGCAACATAGTCACCTGCAATCCGTTGCATGGCTTGGACTAAAAATATCCTTTGCCATTTTATCAGAACGTTCTTTGACTTCTTGCTCTGCTTCACGAATACGCGTCGAAATTTCCTTTGATAACTTATCCTCAGTCTGAGTGAGAATGATATCTCTGGCTTCAGTTTGTGAAAGTGAAGCAACACGCTCTAATTCTGCTTCTTTGTGCTGCTCCAACTCTGTCAGTTTGTTTTCACGCGCCTCAAGGTTTTTGTTTCTATCAGAAATACTTTGTTCTTTCTGCTCGAGTGTTTTTTTCTTTGTTGGTCAAATTGTCATCTTTTACGATCAAGACTTGTCGCACGTTCTGTCAAACGACTTTCCAATTGCTTCAATTCTTGACGATCAGATTTAAATTCTGCCTCAACTTCTTCTCGATATTTTCTGGCTTCTTCTTTTGCCTCTAACAGTGCTTCTTTTTAGGGATTTACTGCGCTTGACTTCTTTTTAATAACAAATCCGCTTCACGCTCAGCTTGTCCACGTAAATTAGTTGCTTCTTGTTCAGCATTTAAAAAGAGTAAGTTCTGCAGCTTCTTTCGCTGATTTCATGCGTGCTGAGATACTTATACCCAATGACTAAACCAATGATGACGGCAAAAACACCTGCAAAAATCATTTCCATGTTTTACCTCAAATTATTGATATTGAATTGTAAAATTCTTAATTATTTTATCATAAAAATCCATTTTTCACAAACTAAATTCTTATAAATACGTGACTATTTTCACATTCTTTTTCGCGAATCCTTTTTCCTGTCAGGCTTTGGTAAGCAGAATTTTTCTTTGCTAGAGCAAAAATATGGTATAATTTATTAAAAAGTAAAAAGGAGTTCTATTTATGGTCAAAGAAGTCATTGTTGAAAGTTTTGAGTTGGATCACACGATTGTCAAAGCCCCCTACGTACGCTTGATTGGCGAAGAGGTGGGACCTAAAGGGGATATCATTTCCAACTTTGATGTTCGTCTGGTACAGCCTAATGAAGATGCTATTCCGACCGCTGGACTTCATACGATTGAACATCTGCTAGCTAAGCTCATTCGTACTCGCATTGATGGTATGATTGATTGTTCACCTTTTGGCTGCCGTACCGGCTTTCACATGATTATGTGGGGTCAACATAGCTCAACTGAAATTGCCAAAGTCATCAAGGCAGCTTTAGAGGAAATTGCTGAAATAATCACTTGGGATGATGTCCCTGGTACAACTATTGAATCTTGTGGCAATTACAAAGATCACAGCCTCTTTTCTGCCAAAGAATGGTGCAAACTGATCTTGAGAAAGGCATTTCCGATGATGCTTTTGAGCGTCATCTTGTGTAAAATAAAAAAACTGAGGCTGGGACAAAAGTCAAACCTCAAATATAAAAAAAGCGAACAAAACTAGTTTTCTGGTAATCAGAATTCTGCTTTGTTCGCTTTTCTGCATTTAATTATAGATTTGAAGGGCTTAATAATTAAGATTTTTAAAAATTGAAATCTTTTTGTCCCACTCTCGTTTTCTTTTTATTGACGAATCAAATAATCAAATGCTCCCAAAGCTGCCGTCGCTCCTGAACCCATTGAAATAATGATTTGTTTATAAGCGCTATCTGTACAATCACCTGCTGCAAAAATTCCTGGCACATTTGTAGCACCATGTTTTGTCAACAATGATTTCACCACGCTCATTTTAAAAGCCACTGAGCTATTCTTAAGCCAGTCTGTATTTGGCAAAAGACCGATTTGAACAAAGACACCACTGAGTTCAATTTTATGTTCTTCATTATTCGCACGATCGAGATAAGTAATAGCTTCAACTTGATCGAAACCATGAATTTCTTTTGTTGCTACATTGGTTAGAACCGTCACGTTTTCAAGTTGATGCACGCGGTCTTGCAACACTTGATCAGCTTTTAAAGTTGGTAGAAATTCTAATACATAAACATGCTCTGCCAGACCAGCTAAGTCAATTGCTGCTTCAATTCCAGAATTGCCTCCACCGATAACAGCTACTTTTTACCCTGTGAAAAATAGGACCGTCACAATGTGGACAATTAGTTACACCTTTGGTTCCGAATTTTTCTTCACCAGGAACATTAACATTTCGCCAGCGAGCACCAACAGAAAGAACTGCCGTTTTCGCTTTCAGAACAGCTCCATTTTCAAGTTCCACTTCAATCAAATCCTTTTTCTCGACGTTTTTAACACGTTGGTTCTTCATGATATCAATTGGATATTTTTTGGCATGTTCTTCTACTTGCGCCATCAGCTTAGGGTCCTTCAGTGAAGGCGTGCCAATCATATTTTTCAATACCAACGGTCTCCATTACCTGTCCACCGAAAGTTTCAACGACCATACCTGTACGAATTCCCTTACGAGCAGCATAAATAGCTGCGCTGCTTCCTGCAGGTCCGCCCCAACAACCAACACATCAAATGGTTCTTTTTGTCAAATTCTTCACTTGAAGCAGGTCCAGAAATCTTGTCGAGCAGTTGCTCAATGGTCATACGACCATTTGCAAAATTCTTCACCATTTAGAAAAACCGTTGGAACAACCATAATCTTTTTGTCTTCAACTTCTTGTCTAAACATGCCTCCTTCGACCATTGTGTGGCTGATATTAGGATTCAGAATAGCCATCACATTGAGAGCTTTGCACAACGTCTGGACAATTATGACAGGTTAAGTTGACATAAGTTTCAAAAATGAAGTGATTGCTTAATAGCTTGAATTCGGTTTACACTAGCATCTTCTACTTTTTGGTGCGCGACCAGAGACTTGTAGCAAAGCAAGCACAAAAGATGTAAATTCATGCCCCAAGGGAAGACCTGCAAATTGAACACGACCTGCTTGACCAACTTGTGTCACAGTAAAACTTGGTTTACGGTTAGTTTCTGTATTTTTCTAGTGATAAGCGAGGAGACATCGCTACAATTTCATCTAGAAAAAGCCTGCACCTGCTCAGAACGCTCATCTTGACCTAAAGAAGCTTGAAATACAACATCAGATTCTAAAAGTTCCAAGTATTGCTTCAGTTGTGCTTAATTGTTTCATCCAAAGCCATATAAGCCTCCTTAAATTTTACCAACTAAATCAAGACTTGGAGTAAGTGTTTCAATTCCTTCTTTCCATTTAGCTGGGCAAACTTCACCTGGATGGCTCCGTACATATTGTGCAGCATGGATTTTGTCAATCAAGACAGACGCATCGCGCTCAACACCGTCTGCATTGATTTCAAGTGCTTGTACAACTCCATCTGGGTCAATGATAAAAGTACCACGTTGAGACAATCCACTTTCATCTAACACATCAAAACCAAGTGAAATGGTATGAGATGGATCGCCAATCATGATATATTCAAGTTTTTCCGATGGCATCTGAATGATGCCATGCTTTATGTGTAAAATGCGTATCTGTTGAAAACAGAATAAACTTCCACACCTAGTTCTTTAAGAGCTGCATACTGCTCTTGCAAATCCTCCAATTCAGTTGGACAAACAAATGAAAAATCAGCAGGATAGAAGCAAACGACGCTCCAATGACCTTTTTAAATCTTCACTAGAAACTGTGATAAATTTCCCGTTTCCAGCGTGATAAGCATCTGCTGTAAACTCGACAATTTCCTTACCAATAAGTGACATAAGATTACCTCCAAAATTAGTTTTATAATAAAATAAAAATCTTATAAGCCCATTATAGCCTATAAGATTTTTAGTGTCAATATCTTGCTTGAAAACGTTTCCTACATCCAAAGCATCTGCATAACCCGCGCCATTTCTACAAAATAACCCGTTTTACAGTTAATACTAAAGAGTAGGTTCCATCTGTTCTAAATAAATTGTAATAACCATTTCGTTGATAATATTCACACGTTCAAGAATATAATTATCTCCTCATGAAATAGCCACGTTCCCGTGAGGTTGCTAAAATTTTTCTAACACACCAGGATTGAAATTCCAAGCTGGATTATTACTGTCGTTAATTTTAGTTTGGTCGTATGGTATCTCGACTTAAATGACGCTGTAAATTCGTGCCTGACGCTGGTGCTGCTGGAGCAGTTGTTTGCGCTGGTACAGAAGCTGGTTGTTCTGCTACAGGTGCTTGAGCTGAGCTTTGTGACGGTGCAGTGGCAGCCTCAGATTGAGGGAGCAGAGGTTTGTTGACTCTTTCTAAGCTAATCGTAGATTTCAACACCTTATCCAAGTCCGTATTTCCGGTTGTGACATCTGTAAATTTGGCATCACTTTTTAATCTTCGCCTTTGTATCTAAAAACACCGTCTGTAATAGGCTGCCGAGGTGAACTGTGCATTCACATTTTGAACAGCCTCAACTTGTTTGACCAAGCTATCGTATTTTGCTTTGGCAACATTGTACTCGTTGGTGTTTTTTTAATTTTTCTAGTGCTGCTTTTAGTTTGTTTAAGTTTCGAAACTGCTGTTTTTCAAAGCCAATTTATTGACATCTGTAAAGAATGAATCATAAAGGCTGTTGAAAGCTTTCAAATTCTTATTTTTCAGAGCTAGAAGTGGTAGAAGATTTACTTGTTTGGCTCGTTGAAGTTGTGGTTGTTTTCGCTTGCTTTTTGTTCAAAGACAGATAAGCTGTTCCGCCGATTAAAGCCAGTAAAATAACACTCGCTGCAGAATAGAGGACTTTTCTTATTTTTATAAAATGGAACTTTCTCCGTTTCCATTTCTTTCATCTAACGCTGTAAAAGTCGGATAGCTCTCGCTGACTCAGTTGAACTCACAGGAATATCATCCATTTCAGGCTGAATTGGTTTCCATTATTTTTGTCTCAGCCTCTAACTCCTCTGGAGTTTGTAGTACTATTTTCTTCCGAATTTTCTTGCGGTTCTGTTTCGCTGGCTGCAAGTGCAGCTACTGTTTCATCAAAGGCAGACTCCTCAGACGCTACCTCTGCAGATTCTAGGGGGCTTCCTCTTGAACCTCATCGGCATCTCCTGGATAAATTCTGCCAAGTCTAACTGGCTCAGTTGTTCTTGATCTTCTGCTTCGAACATTTTCTTCTGCAGATTGAGCCGAAAAATTTTTCCTGCTTCAATTTCTTGACGATGCTGTTTAATGTATTTATCCAGCACATTGTCCTCTTCGTCACCCTGCTTCAAGTTCTTCGCTTTTCTAGCAGCTTGACCAACTGTCATTTCTTTAGCTGTTTCAAAATCAGGAATTGATCCTTTTTCTTCTTGTTCTGTAAAATATTTTTCGTCTTTACTCACGGCAAAATCCTTTTCTAATCTATCTGACGTTTGACTCTCTGACCAAAATATTGATACAAATCAACTTTTTAAAGTTCCATTATAGAGTTTGCGTTTTTATCGGCTTGACTGCCAAATTTTGTTTCAAATGCTTCATCACTCGTCAAGATAAACTTGCTCCACGTCTTTAGTGGTGCAAAAGTCTGTCCCATTCTTGATAAAAGCTTGGTCACAGCATCATCATCCAACAATCGCTCGCCATAAGGCGGATTGAAACGATGACACCATTTATCTTGTCGGTGTGCAAATCTTGCAAACGCATTTGCTTGAAAACAATCTGCTCAGAAACACCTGCTTCTTCGGCATTTCGCTTGGCAATCTCCACCATACGTGCATCAATATCAGTCCCTAAAATATCAAGCTGAATGTCTTGCTTAATCTGTCCTAAAAAGCTCTAGCACGAACACGCCCAACCAAGTCTGAGTCAACCCAATTCCATTCTTCAAACGCAAAATGGCGATGAAGCCCCGCGCCATATTCATGCCAATCATAGCTGCTTCAATACAGAAAGTTCCTGAACCACAGGTCGGATCAACCAAGGGTTTATCTGGATACCAATTGGATAAGAGCAGAATCGCAGCCGCCATATTTTCTTTAATTGGAGCGCCACCCTTATCGGCCCGATAACCACGTTTGAAGAGGCTGGATCCTGTTGTATCAATCATCACCGTCACTATATCTTTCAGAATAGTAACCTCTATTCTAAACTCAGCTCCATTTTCCATTAGGGGAACACCCTCTGGTCGAGCATAGTAGCTTTTTGCAACTTTTTGACTACTGCTTTTTAGAAATAGCTTGCACACTTGGTTCATTGTGAGTTTTGATTTGACACATTTTGCCTTAGCAATTGGAAATTTTGCTCCAAGTGGCAAATAGTTTTTCCCAATCCAAAGCAAAAATCCTGAAATAATTCCTCAAAGGTTTTAGCCGAAAACTGCCAACAACAATCTTAATGCGGTCTGCTGCACGCAACCAGAGATTAGTTTTCAATAATGGTTTCAACAGTTCCGTCAAAACGCACTACGCCCATTTTTCCATGACATTTCTAAGCCAAGATTTCTGATTTCGACCAACCACAGCCTCTAAACCAGCCGCAGCAGTCGCAAATCAACTTAAATTTCGTTTTCATTCGTCCTCTCAAAATAAAAAGCTAGCATAATACGCTAGCTAAACCTATATGCAACTTTCTATAAAGCCATGTTTTGTTCCAGAAATAACTAGGTATCATTTCCTTCGATAATCATCTGTCTCACTGTTTCCAGTCAGAATGCTGCGTTCGTTTCACGATTCCAGTGCCCCTGACCAAAGTTTGGGTTTGCTAGCTTGAGGGGTTTACCGCGTTCCACTTCTTGTGTTTCCACAAAAACTACGTCACTGTGGCACTTTCAGACCTATTTTGACTTATCAAAAGACTTAGCCATTTCAGTCGCCGTAACGGATACTTCCGTCCCTAGGCTTATTGTTTCACCTAGCACAAACACTACGGGCATCACAGCCCGTGCTAGCATGGACTTTCCTCATGAAAATAAAATATTCTCACGCGATTATCCAAAAATTGCACATTACTTATTAAATTTTTGTTATTTAAGATTTTGCTTACCGAATACTTCTTTTTCCAAACGAGTTTAAGCGTTTTAAAAATATCAAAATTTTGTCAGCGTAGCAGATGCCACTGAGGGGTTTCCATGATAGATTGCGTCAAAGGTGAAGTTGCCGCCTCATTTGACTTTTTAGCGAGTTCTGCTTTCAAACGAGCATTTTCTTCACGCAGTTCCTTTACCAAAGCAGCATACGTTTCGTAATCTTTAATGACATCATCTAAAAATTCGTCCACTTCAACCTTGCTATATCCACGGACGCCAACTTTAAAAATCTTGATCAAAAAAATATCTTTCGGTGTGTAAATAATACTAGCCATTTCTCTCTCCATTCTCGTTCATTACTTTAATTATATAAAAATGAACCGCAAAAATCAAGTTAAACATCTAATTTTCGGAAAAATTTTCTGCGACCTCATTCAAGTCATCAAATGTTAATTGTTTGATAAAAATATCGTTCTTGTTTCTTCATCATTTGGTAAAGATACTTTAAATTTGTTTCATTTTTCTTCATCGTAAAAATATAAGCCCCGTCTGTATTACTGAGTAGAAAGTGATTGTAATCACGAAATTAGCTGGGATTTTCATAATGAGAATAGGCGTATTTAACAAAATCCACCTGTTTTAAAACGACTTAATTTTTCTTGATTGGCTTCATTCCAGCTTTTCACCTGATTCTCAAAAAGTAAAAATCGTCGCAATTTGAAAATCGTAATCTTTCTGCAATTCTTTTGCAACCTCTAGTGCCCAAACTTCAAAACCTAAGTTCCCAGTAAAAATCAGCCACTCCTGCACTTTCTTCAATAAACGCGTCAAATCTCGCTGAATGGCTTTTTAATAATCTTGATTCGAGGGTCTTTGTCATTAAAAATTCCAAATCAAAATTCCGATAACCCTACTATTAATACGCTAACCACTTAAATTATCCCTTTATTTCCTTTTTATGTTATAATAGAGTGATGTTATTGTACCAATAAGAGATATATGGTCAACTATCCACATAAAGTTCCTTCTCGAAATTCATTAAGACTTCCCAAAAAGAAGTCCGTTGACTTTGCGAATCAGGAATGTCGTTTGAAAAATGATCAATGAAACGAATGATTATTATCTTAGTCACGATTTAGCGGTCATTCACAAGAAACCAACCCCTATTCAGATTGTAAAGTGGATATCCCAGACGTAGTCGGGCAAAAATTGTTAAAGCTACTTTCGATAGCCTCTACAACAGACTCATTCTGGTGTCTATCAAGGACATTATATAGATTTTGAAGCAAAAGAAACACATCAAAAAGGCTTCCATGCCGATGAAAAATTTTTCATGCTCATCAAATCAGCACATGGAACAAGTCGTCAAACAAGGAGGAATTTGTTTTCGTTTTATTGCACTTTTTCAGCCTTTAAAATTGACATATCTGCTTCCTGCTCCTTATTTAATTAACTTCTTCAAGATTGACAAGGGAAAAAGTCCATGCCACTTGACTACATTCAAAAAGCATGGATATTCTATCTCACAGAATGGTCTTCTAGCATTCCGTATCTTGAAATCATTCAACAAAATTTTACTAGGTGGTAAAAATAAATGAATAGCAATCCCACTGACAGCTGCAAAATATGTAGCTATCGGTCTCATACATTATTTATGCTTGGAGTTGTAGCTGGTGGAGGAATTTTTCTCTATCAAGTTCACAAGGCACCTGCCTTGTCCAGAAAAAGAAACTAGTCGCTACAACTTCCAGTAAAATCTACGATAGTGAAAACAATCTATTGCTGACTTAGGTTCTGCAGGGTCAATGCGGGCACAAGTGATATTCCAACTGACTTAGTACGAGCTATCGTTGCAATTGAAGACCACCGTTTCTTCAATCATCGCGGCGTGGACTCTGTTCGTATTTTTGGGTGCTTTCTTGAATAATCTGCGCAGAGGAAATCGACAAGGAGGTCAACGTTGACGCAACAGTTGATTAAACTGACCTACTTCTCCACTTCAAGTGCCGACCAACACTATCACGGAAAATTCAAGAAGCCTGGTTAGCTGTTCAATTAGAGCAGCCGCCAATAGCAAGAAAGTATTACGGATATGTAAACAAGGTCTATATGTCAAATGGTAACTACGGTATGCAAACAGCTGCTCAAAGTTATTACGGCAAAGGTTTGAAAGATTTGAGCTTAGCTCAAACTGCTTTGTAGCAGGGATGCCCCAGGCACCGAATCAATATGATCCTTATACAAAACCAGAAGCTGCTAAAAATCGTCGCAATCTTGTATTGTCAGAAATGTATAAACTCAAAAACATCTCTGCTGAGCAATATGAAAAAGCAGTCAATACGCCCGTCAGCAGATGGTCTGCAAAGCTTGAAAAATTCGGCTGTTTATCCTGCTTACATGGATAACTACTTAAAGCAAGTTATTGAGCAAGTCGAGAAAACAGTTACAATCTGTTGACGACGGGAATGGAAGTGTATAAACGTAAACAGAGCAGCTAAGAACGCCTTTGGAACATTTAGTAATGAGAATATGTTGTTATCCAGATGATGAATTACAAGTAGCTTTCACCATTATAGATGCTACAACTGTAGGTAATTGCTCAACTAGGAGCTCGAAATCAAGCTTCAAATGTCTTTGGTACTAACCAAGCGGTTGAAACCAATCGCGACTCAGATCAACCATGAAACCGATCGCTGATTACGCTCCAGCTATTGAAAATGGCATTTATACACTTACGGCTGCTTATAATAGTGATGCTCATCATCTATCCTAGAACAACTACTCCAGTATACAACTGGGATATGCGCTATTTTTGAAAACATCACCATCTAGTATGGCACTTCAAGAGTCTCGAACGTTCCAGCTGTCAAGACGTTAAGCCGTGGACCCAGCAAGTCTAGAAATTCTATGGACTGGGGCTACACTATCCAGATATGGTACGTGCAAATGCCATTTCAAGTAACACGACAGGCTCGACGAAAATATGGTAGCCAGCAGTGATATGGCTGCCTATATGCTTTTGTAAATGGCCGGAACTTATTACAAACCACAATATGTTAGCCGTGTTGTTCTTAGCGATGGAACCTCAAAAGATTTCTCTAATCACAGCAACCGCACGAAAGAAACAACACATGATGACAAGTATGCTGAAAACAGTTCTACATCTGGTACTGATCAATGAGCATATCTGTGTCTACTGTTGCAAAACAGGAACTCTCAACTATTCCGAGGATGAACTAGCGAAACTAACGAAGCCTTATATGGTGGCTCTAGTGTTGTGACTCTGATGAACTCTTTGCTGGTTATATGCAGAAATATTCAATGGCGGTATGAGGTTACACTAATCGTCTTTCACTCCTGTTCTGGATCGATGGTCTGAAAGTCAACAGATGTTTACCATGCGATGATGTCTTACTGGTCTGAAAGCTGACAGACACTGAAATGCCTAGCGGCCTTTATCGTAGCGGAAATTATGTCTTTTTGAAATAATTCCACTAACAGATACCAAGGAAAATTATTATAATTCTACTTCCAGTCTGAGCTTGAAGAATCGTCTACATCTTCAAATCATCGAGTTCTACCAAGAGTCATCGCTAGTTCTTCTAGTACGGAACCCAGTGCTCTCATCGTTCTACACCTCCTAATAACGGTAGAAATTAGAAACCTCCTCCACGAAATCAATAACGAAGAAGTTTCGAAAGCCAAGCTAGTTTAGAAGATAACATCTTTAAATCAGAGTTTTGTAAAATTAAAAACACAATATCAAGACTAGTAAATAACTGATCTATAAGATTGTTCGTGTTTTTATTTCAATTCCTGATGAAATCACCATGAAGTAAGTCTTATACCCTATGAAAATCTCTTCAACTTCGTCGTTTCGTTGCGATCTCAAAAGCTCCTTCGATCTACTTACGACTCATCTTTAGTTTGCAATGATTTTCAGTACAGCCTAAAGCTTTATCATCGTCTATTTCTTATTTAGCCAGCTCATTGATCCCAGGGCAAGTACTTTTTGGTTCTGCTTCATGAAGCAGCTAGTTCTTCTGCTGTTAAAAATTCTAGGACAACGATTTGATAAGTGTGCTCGTCCATCCAGTCGTCTCAACGACAAATAACCTGTTCTCCAACCTTATGCTCAAGAATTTTCACTTTTCATTTTGTTGATTTGTCATTTTCATCCAAATCAACGCTGTCACATCTACTGGCTGGGTCATAGACTGCTGTATCCAAACGTCCTGCCTTATCTTGTGTCATTCAATATCCATGCTGGATGCGAAATGTACATGTCGTTAACCATAACGCCCGCTGCTAGTTACAGACTGACCGACATCAGAACCAAAACCCAAACAGTTTCTCCAGCCTCATTTGAGCAATAGCCAGCTCTTTCCAACGCTCCATATTAACATTCAAAATAACGGACATCACATGCTCCTGACATTTCCTAACATCTCAACTGTATAAGACTGTCGCATGGTTGTCAGCTGTAGGAGCATTGATGATTGAAACGTAGTCATCTAATTGAAAATCCACGTATGTAAAATGCTTGCAGTGCGGGTCAGTTTCATTGTGGAAATTGTTATCTTATCACGATAAGCATAAAATGGTACGAGGTGGGAGTCCAATACATTGCTAAGAAATGTAAAGATTTCGTGCAGAGCTCTTCTTTTAACTTGAATAGCTGTCGCATCTGCTCCACTTAGTAACCAAATCACGCAAGACTGTGCATCTCGACAGGTAATATTGAGATAGTTGTTAGCTCACAGCTATTGCTAGATGAAATGGATTTCTGGGCAAACTGATTTGGAACAACTCAACAATACGTAACTTC